>MDTE01033480.1_pt1 | contig 11535 bp, 11 predicted proteins | sample 811231 | NCBI WGS metagenome assembly MDTE01 (sample SAMN05326651, study PRJNA326480) | marine metagenome | isolation source: seawater | place: Indian Ocean: Red Sea | collected 2010
AGCAGAAATATTTGTTTCTTTCATCCCATTCTTCTTAAGCAATCTTTCCATTTTATGAGCTAGGACCTCATAATTATTATTATTAATAGCTAGTCCTTTAGTAAGTATTAAAATAGGTACATTATTCTTTAATACTTTACTTATTTCATTTGAAGCCCATTCAATTCCTTTAGAGACAACAGCTATGACGAGAAGATCGATCTTTTTATTAATTTCCTCTTTTAATTGCCCAAATTTAAAAAATTTAACATTTTTTTGCACTTCGCAATCTAAAGCAGGGTGTTTTTTTGTAGAATTAATTTTATCTATAAAATCATTCTCTAAATGGGTTCCTACGATAGAAATTGAATGCCCATTATCAGAACAAGGAAAAGAAAAAGCTGTTCCCATTGATCCTGCCCCAAGAATTAATATATTAGACATAAATTACTCTTTAAAAATTAACCTTTGAATTAAATATATCACTGCAATTATTTCAATTTTACCTAATATCATAAAAAGAATTAATGACATCTTTGTGAAACTGTTTAAATCTAAAAAACTCATGTTATCAATACCATATAATGCTGAGGTTACTGTATTAGTAAGAGTCAATATGGATAATTTAAATGAATTTTCAAAATTCAAATAGTCAAATGCTAATATACTAGACAAAATGAAGATTGAAATTATAAATGATAAAAAAACTAAAAATGCTATTTTAACATCCTGATCATCTATTTTAGCTTCAGAATTATATAAATTTTTATCAATAATATTAATTGGTTTAGCTAATCTATAAATTTCTTGATACGATATTTTAAGAAGAATATATATTCTAGTATACTTAAAACCTGAAGATGTGGATATTAGCGATCCTCCTACAATTGTTAAAAGTATAAGAAATAAAGATAGATCTAAATTTGAAGAATATGTTGTAACTCCTGATGTTGAAATAGAAGAGATTATTGCAAAAAACACGTTAACAAAGCCAACATCAGAAATTATAAAAAAATAAAATAATAAAGTTAATAATATAATAAAAAAAACTAAATGAAGGTCTTCTTGATAATTTTTAAAGTAAAATTTTCTTGCAAAAATATCATATAGTAAAAAGAAATTAAAAATTGGGAATAATAAGCTAATTGAAAAAATGAATATCTGAACATCATTTTTTAATATACTATTTAATGTTTCAGCAGGTATAAATCCACCTGAAGATATACTTGTAAAAGATAAATTAACAGCATCTAAAAGTCTTAGATCAACTACAGTATATAAAAATATTATAAAAATTGTTGTTGCTAAATAAATGAGGGATATTTTAATAAAATTATAATTAAAATTGTTATAAAAATTTCTCCCTGAGGCTCCTCCAGAAATTAAATAAGCAGGTTTAATCCTAATTTGTTTAGAGCCTATAGTCCCTATAGTAGCTAATAAAAATAATAAACCTCCTATCCATTGGGAACTTGATCTCCATAAAATTAATGGTTCATCTATATTATTAATATATTTAATCGTAGAAAATCCTGTAGCGGTAAATCCTGAAACAGATTCAAAGTAAGAATTAAGCAAACCGATATCATATATACTTAAAAAATATGGAATGCTAATAAGGCAAGGTATCAAAATAAAACCTAATAAAATAAAAACAATTTGGTCAGATAAAGATATATCTTTACTATAATTACGTCCTGCAAAGTAAAAAGTGAGACCAAAAAATAAGGAAACTAAAAAAGTAATTAAATATGAATTTAAAGATATAATGAAATCAAAATAAAATGAATAAAAAATATTTAAAATAGAAAAAATAGAAACTATTAATGAGTAAATTCCTAAAAAAAAAAGTATGCTTTTATAATTCATTAAATTAATGAACTGATTCTAAATAAACTTTCCACTTTTTCTAAGTGCTCTCTTTTTGTTAAAAATACAACCAGGTCTTTTTTTTCAAAGACAAAATCTGATTTAGGTATAATCACATCCTTTTTCCTAACAACTGCACCTATCCTGATTTCTTGTGGAAGATTTGATTCCTTAATTGATTTACTTATTAATTCAGATGTTTCTAAAATTTCTGCTTCAATAAATTCATATTCACCATCCAATAGAGTATAGACAGTTTCTATTGTTCCTTTATGAACATGTTTAAGTATTGTTGATATAGTTGCATGCCTTGGGTCTACTAAATCATTTATTTTTAAAGATGACTGAAGAATGCTATAATTTTGTTTGTTAACAAGTGCTATTGTTCTTTTATTCGGATTATTTTTTTCTGCAAGAACGCTCACCATTATATTATCTTCATCATCATTGGTAAGAGCTAAAATAGTCTCGACTTCTTCAATGTTCGCTTCTTTCAAAACATCTTCGTCAAGACCATCACCATTAATAACTATTGTATTATTTAATTCATTAGCAATAAATTCTGCTCTATCCTTATTTTTTTCTATAATTTTAACTCTTACACCCTCTGAATCAGTCTCTAAATTTTTTGCAAGATTAAATCCAATATTACCTCCTCCTACTATAAGTATTTTTTTAGCCATTTTTTCTTCATGCCCAAAAGCAGAAAGTGTTTTATTAATCTGAGATGCATTAACTACTACAAAAGCTTTGTCATTAACTAATATTTTGTCTTTCTTTTTTAAAATTGCAAACTTTTCACCTCTAATTACTCCTAAAACATTTGCTTTAAGATCAGGAAATCTTTTTGTTAACTTACTCAATTCAGTATTAACAAGAGGACATTTATCATTTATATCAATTTCTAAAACTTTTATTTTACCACTTGCAAATGGAACGCTATCCAAAGCACCTGGTGCTTCTAATTTTCTTTGTAATGATCTAGCAACTTCTAGCTCTGGCGAAATTACAACATCAATTGGAAGATTGGACTCACCGTATAATTTTCCCCATTTACCTCCCAAAAATTCCTGTCCTATTATTCGAGCTATTTTTTTATTTATCTTAAAAATTGAATAAGCTACCTGACAAATTACCATATTTGTTTCATCATTTTGAGTAACTGCAATAATCATATCCGCATCATCTGCTCCGGCCTTTTCTAATACCGATGGGAAGGTAGCTCTACCAACAACTCCTTTTACATCTTGGTTGTCGTTAACTTTTTGAATAAATTCACTAGATTGATCAATTACAGTTATAGAATGTCCTTGTGCTGAAAGTTGTTTTGAAATGGAATAACCAACTCTACCGGCTCCACATATAATTATATTCATTTAATTTACGCCTTTAACTCCTAAAGCTTTGAGTTTTCTATGAAGGGCCGATCTTTCCATTCCAATGAATTCGGCAGTTTTAGATATATTACCCTTGTGCTTTTTTAATTGTGAAGTTAAATAATTTTTTTCAAATTGTTCTCGTGCTTCCTTAAGTGGATAAGAAAGAACATTTTCATAAGAATCTAAACTTTTAGAAATACTTTTTTGTGATAAAGCATCTAGAACAACTTGGTTTATATTATCAAAATTTTCATTTACTGATAAAATGGATATTCTTTCTACGAGATTCCTTAGCTCCCTAACGTTTCCTGGCCAATTATATTTGTAGTATAAATCAAAATTAGTATCCAATTTTACTTCACCAATACCATTAAGCTCTGCTATTTTTTTAGAAAAATAATTTAAAAGATCGGGTATATCCTCAGTTCTTTCTCTTAATGGAGGTAAAAAAATAGGTACAACATTTAATCTATGATACAAATCTTCTCTGAAATTTCCTTTATCAACTTCCTCACGAATATTTTTACTAGAGGTGCTAATTATTCTTACGTTAACATTAACTTCTTTTGATCCACCTACCCTTCGAAATTTTTGATCTATTAAAACTCTTAAAATTTTAGCTTGGGTTTCTAAAGGAATTTCAGTAACTTCGTCAATTAACAAGGTTCCATCTTTAGCTTTTTCAAAAAAACCATAATTAGTTGTTTCGTTTGAATTTTCTGACCCAAAAAGTTCGAGCTCATATTTTTCTGGGTCAAGCAAAGCACCATTAACAACAACAAATGGTTTTTTTGATCTTAAAGAACGTTTATGTATTTGTCTAGCAACCAACTCTTTACCTGATCCAGCTGGACCAGAAATAAAAACTCTACTCTCTGCATTTTTTAACTTATTAATTAAATTTTTTATTTTTTGGACACTTTGACTTTTTCCAATAATATCATAGGAATGAAATAATTTATTTTCTAGAGCTCGTTTTTCTTTTTTTAATTCTACATTTTCTATAGCTCTATTTAAAAAATTTAATAGTCTTTCTGTTGAGAATGGTTTTTGTATAAACTCAAATGCTCCCAATTTCAAAGAGTCTACTGCCATCTGAACGTTTGCGTGTCCAGAAATCATGATAACAGGGATATCATCATCACTTTTTTTTATATGTTTAAGTATATCGATTCCGTCGTTATCACCTTTGTCCAATTTAACATCTATAATAGCAACATCTGGTAATTTTTTATCTATTTCTGCAATTGCTTGATCAAAATTTGCTGCTTCTCTAACTTTCAAACCATTATCTATTAAGATGCTAGAAATTAATTTTCTTATGTCTAGGTTATCATCTATAACCAAAATTTCTTTACTCATAATTTTTAGGTATTATAATTTCTACCTTCGCTCCATTAGGAATAGAATTAAACATGATAGTACTATTGTGATCATTAATAATTTTAGTAACAATCGACAAACCTAAACCTGTACCCTTTTTTTTTGTTGTATAATATGGTGTTAGCATTTTTGCTTTATTCACCTCATCGAAACCTATGCCGTTATCTTTGATTTCTACGTATATATAGTCACTATCCGCTTTAATATCTAGGTCAATTTTTCCTTTAAAACCAGGGTTTTTTGTTTTTTTTTCACCGATAGACTCGATTGAATTTTTAATTAAGTTTATGAAAGTTCTATTAATTTGTTCTTCATCTCCCTTCATAAATAAATTTTTATTTTTTTCATTTAAATTAAAAGTAATATTTTTTTCTGATAGTTTTAATAAATTCATTGATCTAAAAATAACTTTGTTTAAATTTATTTTTTTCATTATTGGTTTAGGCATTCTTGCAAAATCAGAAAATTCATTAACCAAATGTTCAATATCCTTAATTTGCTTGGTGATGGTATCTAAATAATTTGATAAATGATTATTTTCTTCTTTACTTTTATTTAAATATTTTTCTCTAATTCGATCTATAGACAATTGAATTGGTGTTAGTGGATTCTTAATTTCATGAGCTAGTTTTCTTGCTACGCTTTCCCATGCAGCATGCCTTTCTGAAGCCAGAAGTTTATCTTGTTGTTTTTTTAATTTATCAATCATTGAATTAAAATTTTCATTTAATTTTTTAAATTCTTTATCGGTTTCTATATATGGAACTTTAGCTGATAAATCTCCTTTACTAATCTTTTCAGAAGCTCCTATTAGGTTAACTATGGGCATTGTTAATGTGTTTGCAAAATTTATAGATATAATTATAGAGAGAAATAATAATAAGGAAACAATTAACAAATAGATAATAGCAAATGTAATTTTTATACCAGTTCTACTTTCCTGGACACTATAGTAAAAAGTAACAGCACTATCTGTTTGTTTGATATAGTTTATTAATTTTGGGTCTAAAAACTTTACTATATAAAGATAAGTATCAATAAAATTATTTAATTTTACTAATGCTGATGTTCTATTGGTTTTCGGATCAACAATTCTAATTGGTTTACCATTTAAAGATCTTTCAAATGCTTCATCTGGTGGAGGAACAAATTGTAAAGTAGAATCTACAACGTTTGATATAATAATATTTCCCGAGCTATCCAGCAAATGGACCTCGTCGAGTCTTCTTAGTAATCGCTGTGAAGCAAGCATACGTGCAAATAGGTTTGGATTTTCATAAAATAATGCAGGTTTTGCATTAACATCAAATTGAACTAATATTATATCAGACTCGATAGAATTTCTAACTTCCTCTAAATAATTATTTGCAACTTCTGATGAATTATTAACTACTGTTTTAATTTTTTTATCAAAATAATTTTGTAAACCCACATTAAACATAGCCAAAGATAATAGGGCTATTAATATGGAGGGTAGTAATGTGGTTGTTGAAAAAAATAATATATATCTTAAACTTGTTTCTGAGCCCAGTTTCTTTTTTTTTCTTTCTTTTAAAATTTTATAGGTTTCGTAAATAACTAAGGTAAAAAAAATAATTAATAAAATTAGATCAATAATTAGCAATATTTGAAGATTTTGATTATTTAACTTAATAAAACTCTGATTAATAAAAGTAAAAAATGTTAATAACCCAAATATTATACAAAATAGCGATGAAGCTATTACCCATTTATAATTTTTAATGATATGAATCATTTCTTAATTATTAAATAACATTTTAAATAAATATAATACAAATTTAAAAATGAGCCTATTTCTTATATTATTAGCCGCTGGTGATAGTAAAAGACTTAAATCTAGCGAACCAAAACCTTTTTACTACGTAAATAATAAAACTTTATTGGAGCATTCGATCAAAGCTTTTGGCACCTTTAATGAAATAAAAAAAACTGTCATTGTTTACAACAAAAATCATAAAAAAAAATTAGATAAATTAAATTTAATTAATGTGATTAAAGTGGTAGGGGGGAAAAATAGACAAGAATCTGTGTTTAGAGCTTTAAAAAAAGTGAAGAACATGAATTGCAAAAAAGTATTAATACATGATGTTGCTAGGCCTTTTCCTAGCAAGTTTCTTATAAAAAACTTATTAAGGAAACTTAAAAAAAATGATGCAGTTATCCCTTTAATAAAAAATAACGATGCTACAAAAAGAATAAAAGAAAATATTATTTTTAAAAATATTGATCGCGATGGCTTAAGATTTGCACAAACTCCACAGGGATTTAGTTATAAGAAAATATATGAGAAGCATAATAAAAATAAAAATTTATTAATTGATGATGATAGTGCATTATTCATAAATGATTTTGAAAAAGTATCAGCTGTTTATGGTAGCAAAAAAAATTTAAAGATTACTGATAAAGAAGATTTAGATATTTTTAAAGCTTTAAAAAAAGAAAAAGTTTATTCGGGAATTGGTTTTGATATTCATAAACTAGTTAAAGGAAAAAGTTTATATTTAGGAGGAATCAAGATACCTTTTCATTCAGGGCTTGAAGGTCATTCGGATGGTGATCCAGTGATTCATGCTATCATTGATGCTTTGTTAGGTGCGTGTAGTTTAGGTGATATAGGTAAGTTATTTTCAAATAGAAATAAAAAATATAAGAATATAAGATCTACAATTTTACTTAAAAAAGTAATTGCTTTAACATATTCAAAAAATTTTTCTATTAATAATATAGATATTAATATCATTGCTCAAAAACCAAAAATAAAAAAATATTCTAAAAAAATGATAAATACTATTGCTAAAATATGTAAAATAAAAAATCATCAAATAAACATTAAAGGTAAAACTACTGAAAAGCTTGGTTTGATTGGTAAAGAAAAAGCTATAGCAGCAGAAACTATATTAACCGCTACACAATATGATTAAAAAATTTAATTTATTTTTTATAACTTTTTTTATGGTTGGGAGAATTAAATATGCTCCTGGCACTATTGCCTCATTAATCACATGCATATTATTTTTGTTATTAACAAATATTTTTAATATAACTTTTGTTCTCTTATTAACAATTATAATTTTTGTATATTCATTTTTTGCAATAAACAATTGTTATGAAAAATTTAAATCTGACGACCCTCAAGAAATAGTTATAGATGAAGTCGTTGGACAGATGTTGCCCCTACTAGCTTTGCCAATTTATGAAACTTTATATCCGCTGCCTAAAATATATTACTGTATTATGTGTTTTTTGTTATTTAGATTCTTTGATGTTTTAAAACCATACCCAGTAAATTATGTAGATAATAATGTAAAAGGTTCTTTAGGAATTATGCTTGATGATATATTTGCAGGAATTTATTCAATTATCATTCTATCAATTATATTTTTTTTTCTTGGTGGCTAAATAAATGAGTAAGCTTATAAAAAAAGTAGTAAAAAATCTTATAAAAAAAAAAATAAAAATTTCTATAGCAGAATCATGCACTGGAGGATCACTTTCAAGTGCAATTACATCTATTGAAGGTTCATCTAAAATATTTAATTTTGGTATAGTTAGTTATTCTAATCAATCTAAGGTTAAGATCATTAAAATACCTATAAAAATTATAAAAAAATATGGAGCTGTAAGTAGTCAAGTTTGTTTAGCCATGCTTAAAAATACATACAAAATTTCAAATACCAATATGGCTGTTTCAATAACTGGTATAGCGGGTCCTTCTGGTGGTTCAATAAAAAAGCCTGTAGGTTTAGTTTTTATTGGAATTAAAAAAAAAAATAAAATTATAATAAAAAAATATATTTTTAAAAACAGAGGACGTTCTTACATCCAAAAAGCAGCTGTAAACAAAAGTCTACGACTAATTTTACTTTTTATTAAATAATTCGCTTGCTCTTTTTTCAAAAGCATCAGCTATTTTTTTCAATCCAAAGTTAAAAGATTTAATCATAAACATATTTAAAATTTTATTTTTTAATTCAAAGTCAACATGAAATTCTACTTCACTGAAATTCCCTTTATTTTTAAAAATCCACTTATTTTCTAAATGTTTTAAAGGACCCTCTATATTTGTCACATTAATTGAATTTGATAATTTGTCATAAATTACATAGCTTTTATATGTTTCATTAAAAAAACTTTTTCCGATTGTTAGGTCTGCTATAATTTCAACTTTATCATCTTTTTCTTTCTTGCTATGAATTTTTCCACCCAAACACCATGGAACAAATTCTGGATACTTTTCTATATCTAAAACCATCTTGATTAAATTTTCTTTAGAACAGGGTATTTCTTTTTTTATTGAAGCTGATGGCATTGAGATTGTTTTTTTCTCAATTCTTTCATTTTATAAAAATCTTCATCTGCATGGTACGAGGATCTAGTTAGAGGAGATGAAGAAACGATTAAAAAACCTTTTGATAAAGCTAAATTTTTAAATTCAACAAATTCCTCTGGTTGAACATAGCGCTTTAAAGGATAATGTTTTACTGATGGTTGAAGATATTGACCTATAGTTAAAAAATCAACATTAGCTGTAATAAGATCATCCATAACTTGGAGAACTTCTTCTTTGCTTTCTCCGAGGCCTAGCATTATTCCTGATTTAGTAAATATTTCTTTATTTATTTCCTTAGCTGATTTTAATAGATCAATTGATGCAAAATAACGAGAACCAGGTCTTACAATTCTATAAAGGCTAGGAACAGTTTCTATATTATGATTAAATACATCTGGATTAGCATTAACTACCTTTTTGTAATTATTACCTTTTCTTAGAAAGTCTGGAGTCAAAACTTCTATAGTTGTATTTGTGTTTATTTTTCTGGTTTCAGAAATAACTTTTGAAAAGTGCTCAGCTCCTCCATCTTCAAGATCATCTCTATCAACAGAAGTAATTACTACATGCTTTAAATTTAATTCTTTAGTAGCTTGTGCTATTTTAATAGGTTCTAAAGGATCCAATTTATTTGGTTTGCCGGTTTTTACATTACAAAACGAACAAGCTCTTGTACACACATCCCCCATAATCATAAATGTTGCATGTCTTTTGCTCCAGCATTCGGATATATTTGGACAGCTCGCTTCTTGACAGACTGTGTGCAACTTATTTTTATTTATAATTTCTTTAGTCTTAAAATAATTTTGTGTATTTAAAATTTTCGATCTTATCCATTTAGGTTTTTTTTTTATAGGATTTATAGGATTATTAATTTTTTCTGGATGTCTTATCTTCATTATATTTATTCTACAAAAACTTTCTCATTACTTTTTCCGACCATAAATTTTTCTCTGTATAAAGTTTCTAGATAATCGAGATCAATAACATCTGTTAGGAGACTATTTTCTTTTTCTATTAATTTTAGTTTTTTTGTAAGTAAAGCTTTTTCTTCTGAAAGATTTTTAAATGTACTCTTTTTTTCAAAATATGAAATAAGACCTCTTTCCCCTTCAAAAAGGTTAATTATTATATAAATAAATAGAAAAATACTTATCAATATAACTTTTTTTTTATTTATTATTTCTAAAAAACTCATATATCTAAACTTTAGCCATTTTTGCTTTATTTCCAAGCTGATCTTCTATTTTTAATAAACGGTTATATTTTGCTACTCTTTCCGACCTAGATAATGAACCTGTTTTAATCTGAAATGAATCAGTGGCTACTGCCAAGTCAGCAATAAAGGTATCTTCCGAATCTCCTGATCTATGTGATATAATTGTCTTATAATTATTCTTTTGTGCCAAATTAATAACTTCAATTGTTTCCGTAAGTGTACCTATTTGGTTAACTTTAATTAATATAGCATTTCCTGCTTTTTCATTAATTCCTTTTGTTAATCTTTTATGATTTGTAACAAATAAGTCGTCTCCAACTACCTGGAGTTCTTTGTTTGCTAGTTTTGTAAAATTAATCCACGAATTCCAATCTTCTTCGGAGAAAGGATCTTCAATCGATTTAATAGGATATCTTTTGATAAGACTCAAATAATACTCAATTGTTTTTTCTGCCGATATATATTGGGGAGAGCTGATAGCATACTTTTTATTATTGAATAGTTCATTGGCGGCTACATCTAAACATATAGAAATATCTTTTCCTGGCACAAATCCAGCTTTATCTATAGCTTCTATAATAAATTCAATGGCACTCTCGTTAGTTGGCAAAGATGGAGCAAAGCCTCCTTCATCACCAACTGTTGTTGATAGATTCTTTTTAGAAAGAATAGATTTTAGTTTTTGTATAACTAAATAGCACATATTTAATGCCTCTTTAAAATTCTTTGCGTTGTCAGGGCGTATCATAAATTCTTGAATTCTTAATGAATTATTTGCATGCGCTCCTCCATTAATAATATTCATTAATGGTAAAGGTAATGTCTCTTTATTGCCTATATTTTTATACAGTGGTATATTTTTTGAAATAGCATCTACTTTACTTGCTGCTAAAGAAACAGATAAAATTGTATTGGCTCCCAATCTTTTTTTTTGTTCGGTACCATCTAGGTCAATTAAAATTTTATCTATTTTTTTTTGATCGTTAGATGATTCTCCTTTAAGTGCCTTAGATATTTCGTTGTTTACTTTATCTACAGCTTTTAAAACGCTTTTCCCTAGATATTTCTTATTATCTATATCCCTAGACTCGAATGCTTCGTGAGTTCCTTTTGATGCTCCAGATGGAACTATTGCTGATGCTACACTTCCATCTTCTAAAAATATTTCAGATTCTATAGTTGGAATTCCTCTACTATCAAAAACTTGCCTGGCTTTGATATTAGTAATTTTTGCCATTTTTAACTAACTTGTCAATTTCAAATAATTTTTTTAACAAATTTGGCATTTTTGATAATGGAACCATATTGGGCCCATCTGATGGAGCGTTATCTGGATCAGGATGTGTTTCCATAAA
>MDTE01124765.1_pt1 | contig 11535 bp, 8 predicted proteins | sample 811231 | NCBI WGS metagenome assembly MDTE01 (sample SAMN05326651, study PRJNA326480) | marine metagenome | isolation source: seawater | place: Indian Ocean: Red Sea | collected 2010
AAATTACCAAAAAATTTAATTGCTATTACTGGAACTAATGGCAAATCGTCTACTGCAGATTTTTATTATCAAATATTAAAATTAGTCAAAAAAAAAGTTGCATCAATAGGAACACTAGGTGTTAAATCAAACAGTATAAATATTAAATTATCCAATACGACAACTGATCCTTTACAATTAGGTAAAATCCTCAATAAGCTAAAAAATAAAAAAATTGATAATGTTATTATGGAAGCATCAAGTCATGGTCTCAAACAGAATAGACTAGATGGGTTAAAGTTTAATTCTGGTATATTTACCAATTTATCTCAAGACCATTTAGACTACCATAAAAATTTAAAAAATTATTTTAAAGCAAAACTTTATTTATTTGACAATTTAATCAAAAAAAATGGCAATGTTATTACAGATGAAAAAATATCTCAGTTTAATGTATTAAAAAAAATATCTAAATATAAAAATTTAAAATTATATACATTAAATAATAAAAAAAATAATTTTGAAATTATATCCCATTTTTTTAAAGGAGAGTCTCAAGTTCTTAAAATAAGACATAATAAGTTATTAAAAATAATTAATTTAAATTTAATAGGAAAAATTCAATTAAAAAATTTACTAATGGCAGTTATTGCTGCCAAAAAAAGCAATATAGATTTAAATAAGATTTTAAAAATTCTTCCAAAAATTAATCATGTAGAAGGTAGATTTGAAAAAGTTGGAAAAATTAAAAATAAGGCAAAAGTAATTCTTGATTATTCTCATACACCAGATGCTTTAAAAACATGTCTTTTGAATTTAAGAGAACAATTTCCAAATAGAAAAATAAATTTATTATTTGGATGTGGTGGAAATAGAGATCAGAACAAAAGACATAAAATGGGAAAAATTGCAGAGAATTATGCAGACTTTATTTATCTTACAGATGATAATCCAAGATTTGAGAAACCCGAGAAAATAAGAAATGATATAAAAAAAGGTATTAAAAGTAAAAAGTATAAAGAAATTTCTAAAAGAGAAAAAGCAATCAAAGAAGCTGTTAATAATTTAAATACAGGTGAAATTTTAATTATTGCTGGAAAAGGACACGAGAAAATCCAAGATTTTGGTAAAAAGAAAATTTATTTTTCAGATAAAAAATTTATTTTAGAGTCAATAAAGATTAAGAATTCAAATTTAACAAATAATATTAAATTAAATATTATCAAAGAGGTATCTGGCAATAAAAATATGTTACCAAATTTATCTTTTCATCAAGCAACGATTGATTCAAAAAAAATTAAAAAAAATGATATCTTTTTCGCAATAAAAGGAAAAAAAAATGATGGCAATAATTTTGTAAGTCAATCATTAAAAAAGAAAGCATCTTTAGCGATTGTAAATAGAATTCAAAATAACTTAAATAAGAAACGTCAAGTAAAAGTTAAAGATACATTAAAATTTTTGACTGAAACTTCAAAAATATTTAGAGAAAACATAAAAACTAATATAATTGCAATAACAGGAAGTTGTGGGAAAACTACACTCAAAGAATTATTAGGCAATTCTTTAAGAAAAGTTTCAAAAGTTAGTATTTCTCCAAAATCTTATAATAATAAATTTGGAGTACCCTTAAGTCTTTTTAATTTGAGACAAAAAGATGATTATGGAGTTTTAGAGGTTGGTATGGATAAAAAAGGTGAAATTGATTATTTGTCAAAAATTATACAACCAAATGTAAGTATTATTACAAACATTAATTATGCCCATGCTAAAAATTTTCAAAATATAAAACAAATTGCTTTAGCTAAATCAGAAATTATTAATAATACCAAATCTGATGGGTTAATTGTTTTAAATGCTGATGATAATTTTTTTGAATTACATAAAAAGATTGCATTTAAAAATAAATTAAAAGTAATTTCGTTTGGTATTAAAAGTCTTAAATCTGATATTAAATTTGTTAATATTAATAAAGAAGGAAAAAATTTCAAAATGAATGTTAAACTAAATAAACAAAAAACCTTTTTTTTACTCCCCAATGATTACTATAGTAATATTTATAATGTTTTAGCGGCATTAGCTGTAATGAATATCTATATAAATATTTTTAAATTAAATAAAAATACCTTCTTAAATTTTGAAACACCACAAGGTAGAGGAGATCTATCGAGAATTAAAATTTCAAATAAAAATATCAACCTCATCGATGAAAGTTATAACTCAAACCCTTTATCTTTGAAATCAGCGATACTTAATTATGATAAAATTAAAACCAAAAAATCAAAAAAATATATTTTATTAGGAGATATGTTAGAACTTGGATCTAGCTCAAAAAAACTTCATGAATCTATTGGACCTATAATTAATAAAACTAAAATAGATAAAGTTTTTGTTAAGGGAATGAAGGCTAAACTTATATTAAATAAACTTTCTCGATCTAAAAAAGGTGGAATTTTGTATAGTAAATCTCAAATTTTTAAATTAATTAGAAATGATTTAAATAATAATGATTATCTAATGATTAAAGCGTCAAATGCCACAGGTTTAAATATTGTAGTAAAAAATTTAAAAGGATTAAACTAGTGCTTTATCAATTTTTATTAAATTTTGTAGATACTTTTGGATTTCTTAACGTTTTTAAATATTTAACATTTAGAACAGGTTTATCAGTTTTTACCTCCTTAATTATAGTTTTAATAGTCGGAGGTCCATTCATTAAATTTTTTTCAAATCAAAAAATTTTAAATCCTATACGTGAAGATGGGCCAGAAGACCATATTGTAAAAAAAATAGGTACTCCAACTATGGGAGGTGTGATCATTTTATTAGGTTTATTAATATCCGTATTATGTTGGGCTGACCTGTCAAATATAAACATTTTATTTTGTATTTACATAGCAGTATCTTTTGGATTACTTGGAGCATTCGATGACTATAAAAAAATTAAATACAGTAATTCCTCAGGTATTTCATCAAAGTTAAAAATAATCTTACAAATAATACTATCAATAATAGGCGTTAGTTTTTTTGTTTATTTTGTAGATTATCAAGATATGACCAATCTATATTTTCCATTTTTTAAAAATTTAATAATAAATCTTGGATGGTTTTTTGTTCCTTTTTCAGTATTTGTTATAATTGGTTCGTCTAATGCAGTTAATCTTACTGATGGTCTTGATGGATTAGCTACAGTTCCGGTAATACTAGTTGCAGCTTGTTTTGCTTTTATTAGTTACGTTACAGGAAATATAGTTTTTTCAGAATATCTTCAAATACCTTATATTGAGGGCACAGGTGAAATATCAATTTTTTGTGGAGCTATAATAGGATCATGTTTAGGTTTCTTATGGTTTAATGCTCCGCCAGCAAAAATATTTATGGGTGATACTGGATCATTGTCTTTAGGAGGCTCTTTAGGAGCAGTTGGAATTATCACTAAACATGAAATTGTTTTAGCAATTACAGGTGGACTTTTCGTTTTAGAGGCCGTCTCAGTAGTGGTTCAAGTTATATCTTATAAGCTTACGGGAAAAAGAATTTTTAAGATGGCACCAATACACCATCATTTTGAAAAGAAAGGATGGCCAGAGTCAACTGTTGTTATAAGGTTTTGGATAATTTCAATAATATTAGCTATGATTGGCCTTGCCACTCTTAAATTAAGGTAATGAAAAATATTATTTCTAATATTTTTTTAAATAAGAAAATATTGATTTATGGTTTAGGAAAAAGTGGTTTATCAGCTTTCAATTTTTTAAAGAGAAAAAATAATGTCTTTTTGTATGATGATTTTCAAACAAATCTACAGAATTCTTATTTAAAAAAACATTTTATTAATAAAAAAAAAATTTCTAAATTAAAATTTGATAAAATTATTATTAGTCCAGGTGTTGATATTAATAAGTGTCAATTATCAAAATTTTTAAAAAAAAATTATACTAAAATTTTTTCAGATTTAGATGTTTTCTATTCATTTTATAAAAATGATTGCATTACTATAACTGGTACTAATGGAAAATCTACAACTTGCCAATTATTATATGAAATTTTATTAAATCAAAAGTTTGATGTTAGACTAGTCGGTAATATTGGAAATCCAATTTTATCGGTAAAAAGTGTAAAGAAGAAAACTATTTTTATAGTAGAAGCTTCTTCCTATCAACTTGAATACAGTAAAATCTTTAAATCAAAATATTCTGCAATATTGAATCTATCACCTGATCATATTGAAAGACATAAAACTTTGAATAATTATATTAAGGCTAAATTCAAATTGATAACAAATCAATCTGTTAAAGATTTTAGTTTTTTAAAAAAAAATGATAATTTGATTTTAAGGCAATTAAAAAAATACAAAATTAAAAGTAAAATAATTAAAGTTGATAAAAAAAAAATAAAAAGATTTTTAAAAAAAGCTGATAATAGTTATTTTAAAACTGAAACAAATAAAGAAAATTTATCTTTTGTTTTAGAGATAATTAAAAAGTTTAAAATTAAAAGAGATTTATTAAATAAAACTATAAAAAATTTTAAGGGGCTAAAATATCGCCAACAAATTATTTTTAAAAAAAAAAATCTTACAGTAATCAATGATTCTAAATCTACTAGTTTTTCTTCATCAATTGATTTATTAAAAATAGATAATAATATTTATTGGTTATTAGGCGGCATTCATAAAAAAGGCGACAAATTTAATTTACCAAAAAAATATTTTAAAAATATAAAAGCATTTATTTACAGTAAAAATAAGAGCTTTTTTATCAAAAAACTCAAAGGTAAGATCAAATATGACAATTCAAATAACTTAAAAGATGCAATAAGGAAAGTTTTCAAAGCTTTTAAAAAACATAAATTAAAAAAGCAAACTATATTATTTAGTCCTTGTGCTGCATCATTTGATAATTTTAAAAATTTTGAAGATAGAGGATTTTATTTTAACAAAATTGTAAAAAAATATTTAAATGGAATATAAGAAAAATATTTATAATTTATATTATGAATGGTGGAAAAATATAGACAAATTTTTATTTTTTTTAATTATTTTATTATTTTTTATAGGCTTATTTTTTTCACTAGTCTCAACTTCTTTAATAGCCTCAGATAAATTAAATACCAATGACTATTCGTTTTTTTTTAAACATTTAGTTTTTATTTTTTTAGGAACAATCATTATTTTTGCCATATCATCAATTGATCAAAAAAAACTTTTTAACTTTTCCTCAATAATTTTTGCATTTTCTTTAATATTTTTAATTTTAGTACCATTTATAGGTATAGAAGTTAAAGGATCTAAAAGATGGATTGATTTATATTTATTGCCAAGATTTCAACCAATAGAATTAGTAAAACCATTTTTAATTATTTTTATCAGTTCAATATTGTGCAATCAAAATTATCAAAATATTTTTTTTAAATATTCATTCTCTTTTTTAATAACTTTGGGTGTAGCATTACTTTTAGCTGTTCAACCTGATATAGGTCAAACACTTTTGGTTTTTTTTAGTTGGTCAATTTTAATATTCATATCTGGAATAAATATAATTTTTTTGACAATTTTATTTTTATCTCTAGTTTTAATATTTCTTTATTTAATATTTTTTGTCTCAAAATTTGAATATATTAAAAATAGGTTATTTTCATTTTTAGATTCTGAGGCCGGTACCTATAATTTTCAATCTGATAAAGCTTTGGAGTCTATTACAAGTGGAGGTTTTTTTGGAAAAGGTATTGGGGAGGGAACTTTAAAAAATAGAGTTCCTGAAGCCCATACAGATTATATTATTTCAGTGATTTCCGAAGAGTTTGGTGTGATTGCCATAATTTTAATTTTATTATTGTTTTTAATCTTTATTTATTCAGTCTTCAAAAAAGTCTATTTTGAAAATGAGGAAAAAACAAAATTAGTTTTAGTAGGTTGTGCAAGTCTAATATTGATGCAAGCAATGATACATATAGGAGTTAATATTCGGTTGTTTCCAACCACAGGCATGACACTTCCTTTTATAAGTTATGGTGGATCTTCTATAATAAGTATTTCAATTTTATCTGGTATAATTTTAAATTTAACAAAAAGAAAAGTTTATTAATTTGAAAAATTTTTTTTTAATTTCAACAGGTGGTTCAGGTGGTCATGTTATACCTGCTACAATTCTTTATGATCATCTGTCAAAAGAAGCAAATTTAATGATTACAACTGATCAAAGAGGTTTAAAATTTTTGGATCAAAGTAATTATAATTTAGAGATAATTAACACTCCAAAGCTAAATAATATTTTTTTTTTACCAATAAATTTTGTTAAAATTATTTACTTAACTTTAAAAACTTTTTTTTTATTAAAAAGAAATAAAATTAATAAAATTTTTTCAACTGGTGGGTACATGTCTTTACCTATTATTTTGGCTGCCAAGTTGCTTAAATTAGATATTTATTTGATTGAGCCCAACATAGTGCTTGGTCGTTCCAATAGAATTTTCTTGGGATCATGTAAAAAAATTTTTTGTTATACAAATAAGATTAAAAATTTTCCAAATAAGTTTAAAAATAAAATAGTTGTAATTAATCCTTTAGTGAAAGAAAATATCTATAAGTTAAGCCTAATTCCTAAAACTAAAAAAATATTTACTATATTAATAGTGGGAGGAAGTCAGGGTGCAAATATTTTTGATAATAAATTAAAAAATACTTTAATTAATTTATCTAAAAAAAATTTAATAAAGATTATTCAACAAACTAGTGAGAAAAATATTAATTATTTAAGTGATTTTTATAAAAAAAATAATATTGAAAGTAGAATATTTAGTTTTGAAAAAAATTTTGCAAATATTATTCATGAGGCAGATCTTTGTATTTCAAGAGCTGGTGCTTCTACATTAGCAGAATTATCTGTTTTGAATGTTCCTTTTATCGCAGTTCCATTACCAACATCTAAAGACAATCATCAACTTGAAAATGCAAATTTTTATAAAGACCACAATTGCTGTTGGGTAATTGAACAAAAAGACTTTGAAAATGAAATTGAGCGTTATTTAAAAGATATTTTAAGTGAAAGAAATGAATTTTTAAAAAAAAAAGAAAATTTGAATAAATTAAATTTTCAAAATTCATGGATTAATGTTAATCAAAAAATATTAAAAAATTTAAATGAAAATTGAATTAGCAAAAACAGAAGTTGTTCATTTTGTCGGTATAGGCGGGATAGGAATGAGTGGTCTTTCTTTAATTATGAAAGGTAAAGGTTTTAAAGTTCAAGGTAGTGATTTAAATTTTAATAAAAATATCGAAAGACTTAAAAAAGAAAAGATAAAGATTTTTATTGGTCAAAAAAAACAAAATCTTAAAAATGCAACAATTGTTGTAATTTCGTCAGCTATCAAAAAAAATAATCCAGAGATAATAGAAGCTAAAAGAAAAAATTTACCAATAATTAAAAGAGGAAAAATGTTAGCACATATAGTTTCTTTAATGAAAAATATTGTTGTAGTTGGATCACATGGAAAAACTACCACAACTTCATTAGTTGCCTCAATTTTTCAAAAAACAAAATTAGATCCCACAATAATTAATGGAGGAGTAATTAATTCAATCAAAAATACTGCTAAATTGGGAAACAGTGATTGGTCAATTTTAGAAGCAGATGAGTCAGATGGTAGTTTTGTACATATTCCACCCACTTATTCAATTATAACTAATATAGATAGAGAACATATGGATTTTTATAAATCTATTGATGATCTTAAAAAATATTTTATTCAATTTATTGAAAAAGTTCCCTCTTTTGGAAAATCATTTATTTGTATAGATGACAAAATCAATCAACATCTTGTCAAGAAATTGAAAAGTAAAAATTTTTATACTTATGGTACCAATCTAAAATCAAATTTTTTGATTAAAAATATTTCACAAAATATGAAATTTTCTGAGTTTGATTTACAAGTGAATGTTCCAAATAAAAAAAAGCTTACTATAAAAAAAATCAAAATACCTTTAATAGGTATTCATAATATTAGAAATTCTGTTGGAGCTGCTGCAGTCGCTTTAACAATTGGTATATCTATTTTGGATATTAAAAAAGGTTTATTAAATTTTAAGGGCGTACAAAGAAGATTTAATAAAATTTTTACATATAAACAAATTGATTTTTATGATGATTATGCACATCATCCAACAGAAATAAAAGTTGTACTAGAGGGAGTTGATAAGGTTTATAAAAATTTTGAAAAAGTTTGTATATTTCAACCACATAGAATCTCAAGATTGAAAGATTTAAGAGAAGAATTTTCTTCAGCATTTAAAAATGCTGACACAGTTGTCTTATGTCCTATATATACTGCCGGTGAAAAGATAAAATTAGGATTTAATTATTTAAACTTTGCTAAAGAAATAATAAAAAATTCAAAAGTAAAACTTTTTTTAGTTAATAATAATATTCAATTAGCTAAATTTTTAAAAAAAAATATGTCTGGAAAAAAAATTATAATTGGGATGGGTGCAGGAACTATTTCTAATTGGATGAGAAAACTACCAGAGTTAATGTAATGGAGATAAAGCAACTAAAAGATTTATTAAATGAATATAATAATAATTTAAGATTTGAATATGATCTTAAGAAAAAAAACTGGTTTAATATTGGAGGAAAATCAAAGTTATTTTATTTGGCTGATAATTTAAAAGAATTAATAAATTTTTTAAAAAAAATAAATAATAAGGAAAGAATATTTCTGCTAGGAGCTGGATCTAATACCCTTATTTCTGATAACTTTTTTGATGGTGTTGTAATTAAGTTGGGTAAAAATTTTAATAATATATCTCTTTTAAATGAAAATGTAATAATTGCAGGCAGTGCCGTTTTAGACAAAACACTATCTAATTTCGCAATGAATAATAATTTAAGTGGATTTGAGTTTTTATCTTGTATTCCAGGTACTGTTGGGGGCGGGATCAAAATGAATGCAGGTTGTTTTGGTAAAGAATTTAAAGATATATTGTTATCAATACAAGCAATTGATAAAGTTGGGAATGTAGTAACAATCCCCTCAAAAGAAGTTGAATTTGACTATAGAAAAAATAATTTACCTGAAGACCTGATTTTTTTGAGTGCTTCATTTAAAGGTGTGAAAGATAAAGGATTAAATATACGTGATCAAGTTACAAAACTCAAAGCAGAAAAAGAAAAAAATCAACCCACAAAAATTAAAACAAGTGGTAGCACTTTTAAAAATCCTATAACTCAAACAAAAAAAAAAGTTTGGGAACTTATAAAAGAGTCTGTACCCTTAGATACAAGTTTTGGAGACGCGTGTATTTCTGAAAAACATTGTAATTTTTTTGTAAATAAAGGGAATGCAACTTTTAAAGATATGATAAAATTAATAGATTTTGTGAGTAAAAATGTTTTTGAAAAAACAGGCATAAATTTAGAAAAAGAAATTAAAATTTTGGAATAATTTGAAAAAAAAAATATTAATAATCTCAGGTGGAATATCTAAAGAACGACTAATTAGTCTTAATACAGGCAATCAAGTTAAAAATGAACTTATAAAAAATAAATATCGAGTAAAAATTGCTGAACCCAATTTTGAATTATTAAATGTTATAAAATCATTTAAACCAAATATTATATTTAATGCTTTACACGGCCAATTTGGTGAAGATGGTTATATTCAAACTATTTTGGAAACTACCGGTATTCCTTATACTCATTCAGGTGTTTCTTCATCGGCTATTGCAATGGATAAAGAATTATCAAAAAAGATTTTTATTAAGAATAATATATTAACTCCAAAATACATTTTGTATTATTTTGATAAATCTAAAAGTGAACTAATTAGATTAATTAAAAAAAAATTAAAATTTCCAGTTGTGATAAAACCCGTAAATGAAGGTTCTAGTGTAAATGTTTATATTTGTGTGGAAAAAAATATTTTTAAAAAAATAAATCTATTAAAAGATTATAAAAAAATAATTATTGAAGAATTTATTCCAGGTCGTGAAATACAAGCAGCTATAATTGGTACCAAAAAACTTGGGGCAATTGAATTAAAACCAAAAAGAAAATTTTATGATTATCAAGCTAAGTATGACTCTAAAGCAAAAACAAAACATATCATTCCAGTTAAATTAACAATGAATGATTATAATAAGATTATGAAAATTGCCTTAAAGGCTCACAAATTGATTGGATGCAGAGGTGTAACCAGGTCAGATTTTAAATTTTTCAAGGGAAAGTTTTATCTTCTTGAAATTAATACCCAACCTGGCATGACAAGTCTTTCATTAGTGCCAGAGATAGCAGCACATCATGGTATAAGTTTTATTAAACTATTAGAATTAATATTAAAAGATGCCTCAACAAATAAGTAAAAAAATTTTTATTTACTTATTACTTTTTTTTGTTCTTGTAACAATTGATAATAAATCTTTTCGTTATTTAACATTTCCCACAATAGAATCAATCAAGGTAACAGGCTTAGATTTAAATGAAAATAAAACACTTCTAAAAAATTTAGAATTTTTAAAATCAAAAAATATAATTTTTTTGGATAAAATGAAACTTGAAAAACAATTATATGAAAATTCAATGATTGAAAAATTTTCAATTTTTAAAGTTTATCCTTCAACCTTAATAATTAAGATTGAAAAAACAAAATTTTTAGCTCATACAAATAAAGATGGTGTAAAATTAATTATAGGATCGAATGGAAATTTTATAAAATCAAATAATTCTAATTTAAATATTCCATTCATTTTTGGAAATTTTGAAATAAGTGAATTTTTAGATTTAAAAAAAATAATTGAAGATTCTAATTTTGATTATAATGAAATAAAAAATTTTTTTACCTATCCATCTAGACGCTGGGATATTGAAACAAAAAAAGGTGTTTTAATAATGCTACCTAGAGAAGATTTGATAAGTTCCTTAAATTTGATATCTAATATATTAAAAAAAAAAAAATTTAAAAACGTTAAATCTTTTGATCTTCGTCAAAAAAATCAGGTCATAGTTAATGAAAACTGATAGTGAATTTAAAACATTTATTAATATAAATTCAAAAAATTTAGCAATTAGAGTTTTTGATTTGGATAAAAATATTATTTACCAAAATTCATTATCTTTAAAAAATGATTCAAGAAATCTTGATTTAAATTTAATTAGTGATTTTTTAGATAAAAATATTTTTAAAATTGAAAAAATTTTAGGAAAATTTGTAAATAACATCTTTTTAATAATTGATCATAAAGATTTTTTTTCCATAAAAATTTCACTAAAAAAAAAAATTTATGGTGAATTTATAACAACTAATGATGTCAATAATTTATTAATAGAGGCTAAAAACCAATGCAAGAAAACATTAGAAAATAAAAAGATTGTTCATATGAAAATTGATAATTATAGGATTGATGATAAAGATTATTCAGAATTACCAAATAACCTTAAATGTAATTACTTATCTTTATTGATAAACTTTATTTGTCTCCCAAATAATGTCGTTAAAGATTTAGAAAAAATTTTAAAAAATTATCATATATCTATAAGTAAAATAGTTAGTTACAATTAT
>MDTE01066044.1_pt1 | contig 11534 bp, 8 predicted proteins | sample 811231 | NCBI WGS metagenome assembly MDTE01 (sample SAMN05326651, study PRJNA326480) | marine metagenome | isolation source: seawater | place: Indian Ocean: Red Sea | collected 2010
CTCGCGCCATTCATCACAGGAACACTCCCACAGAGGTTGACTCACACCGGCAATCCCGGCGTTGTTGACGACAATATCCACCTGCACTTGGTCTTTTTCGAGTGCCTGGACCGCTTGTGCAACAGAATCCATGGAGGTGAGATCGACCTTCTGAACACGCACCTCACCCGGTTCCGGAAGCTGATGAACCCATCGCGTCGCCTCATCGACGTCCTGATCCCAAATGACGCAGTTGGCTCCTGAAAGAAGCAATCGCTCAACGATTGCTTTTCCAATCCCTCGGGCTCCCCCCGTTACCACGGCCGTTTTACCCTTGAGGTCGATTTGGTTCATGGCATCCATAAGCGATTTAGCTGGAAGCCGCCAGGTGAGCGGTTACCGCGTCAGCGCATCGGCCACAAATATCCTCATGCGCTTTCTGCACACCGACATCTGTCCTCCAATGCCAACAGCGTTTGCATTTGTCACCCTCGGCCTTCCGGACGTGAACTCCACGGCTGGAGCCTGCCTCCCATCGGATGTGCGAGACATTGAACAATTCCCTCAAGACCGCAGTCGCTTCCTGGAATCGGCTCAGCTTTTCCGCCTGCTCCACGATGTTCACTTCAGCCTCAAGCGATTTACCAATGACTTTTTCTCTCCGAGCCTCTTCCAGTGCCGATAACACCTCCTGTCGCAATTCCATGAATTGTTGCCAACGTTCGCCCTCCTCTGGATGCATGGCGAATGAAAAAGGCACCCACTCACTTTCGTGGACGGACATCCCTTGCGAAGTTCCAGGAACACATTCCCACGCCTCATCCGCCGTAAACACCAGAATGGGGGAAAGAAGCTGACAATAACGGCCTACGATGAAGTGCAAAACCGTTTGTGTGGAGCGTCGTTGACTGGAATCGTAACCATCGGAATAAAGCCGATCTTTGACCAAATCGTGATAGATGGAGGAGAGTTCTACCGCGGTAAACTGAGTGAGTTTCTGATACACCAAATGAAACTCATGGCGATCGTAAGCTTGGCACACATCGCTCTCTAATTTGGACCAGGCATCCAGCATCCAGCGGTCCATCGGGGTGAGTGATGCATGATCCACAGCATGCTTCTGAGGATCGTAGTCGTAGAGATTGGAAAGTTGAAAACGAAGTGCGTTGCGGAGCAGACGATAGGATTCGGCAACCTTCTTGATACGCTCCTCGCTGACAACGATATCGTTTCGAAAATCCTGTGAAGCCACCCAAAGGCGAACAATATCCGCACCGTAGCGACCCACGTAGGCCTCCGAGGTCTGAGGCTTCTCATAGCCACCCTGGCCTTGCTTGCTCTTGGAAATTTTTTCCTTGTCGGCATCTACCATGAAACCATGGGTCAACACCTGGCGATAAGGCGCACTGCCGTGCGCTGCAAGGGAAAGCAGGAGGGATGATTGAAACCAACCCCGATGCTGATCGCTTCCTTCAAGGTAAAGATCCGCCCTCCAGGGTTGATCTGTTGGCTGCCGCTGCAGCTCAGGACGCTCCTGAATCACGGTTCTGGAAGAGCTTCCCGAATCAATCCAAACGTCCAGCGTATCGCTCGACTTGGCCACCGCTTCAGGCCCCTCCCAGTCATCAGGACGCACTTTCTCCCAGAGTTGGTCCACAGGTTCGGAAAACCAAATGTTGGAGCCTTTTTCGGCTATCCAATCGGCCACACGACGCACCACTCGGCCATCCAGAATTGTCTGACCCGCCGCATCGTAGAAGGCAGGTATGGGAACACCCCATGACCTTTGGCGGGAAATACACCAATCGGGGCGAGCCTTGACCGCCCCTTCAATACGGTTTTGCCCCCAATCAGGAACCCAATCCACCGAGTCAATTTCATCGAGTGCACGCTGTCGAAAACCCTCATGATCAATGCGGATGAACCACTGATCCATGGCTCTGAAGATCACGGGTGTCTTACTTCTCCAGCAGTGCGGATAACTGTGCGAATAGTCTTGATGCAGAAGCAGCGAATCGGATTCCTTGAGGAGCGACATGACCGCCTCGTTGGCTTCACTCTTTCCATTTTTTTCCAGGATCGACCGCCCCAGCAAGGACTCAGGCATTTGTGCTTCAACCGGCAGATCCTGTGTATGAGCCAGGCACCCTTTGTCGTCTACTGGAGAATAGATCGCCAACCCGACTTGCATACCAAGCCCATAATCTTCCAAGCCGTGACCAGGGGCAATATGGACAAAACCCGTGCCTGCCGTGTCCTCAACAAAATCTGCAGGGTAGAGTCGCCCCGATCGATCACAGAATGGATGCTCATACTCCAGAGAGGCAAGCTGGTCGCCATCCAGGCTGCGAATGATTTGATAATCACCCCACTGCATGGTCTCCACCAGACCATCCAGCAACCCAACCGAGACAATGTAGGATGCATCCCCTACCTGAATTTGGGTGTAGTGCAGTTTGGGATTGAACGCCACTGCCATATTGGCTGGCAATGTCCAGGGAGTGGTCGTCCAGATCAGCACGAAGGTGTTCGGTTCCCCCTTGAGCTTGAACTTCACATAAATACTCGGGCTGATGTGGTCTCCGTATTCGACTTCCGCCTCGGCAAGGGCCGTCTGACAAGGGATGCTCCAGTAGACGGGTTTCTTTCCACGATAGACGAAACCCTGGTCAATGAGATCGGCGAAGAGGCGCAGTTCAGCCGCTTCATAAGACTTGTCCAGGGTCAAGTAGGGCTTGTCCCATTCACCCAGAACACCCAGCCGCTTGAATTGTTCGCGCTGGAGATCAATGTATTTTCTGGCGTAAGCCTCGCATGCCGTACGAATGGCAGCCACGTCACCCATGTCCGCACCCTCCTTGCGCATTTGCTGAACCACCTTGAATTCAATGGGAAGTCCATGACAATCCCAGCCCGGCACATAAGGCACCCTCTTCCCCCGAAGGGTGGTGTATTTGATGATGAAGTCCTTGAGAATCTTGTTTCCTGCGGTACCCACATGGACATCCCCATTGGCAAAGGGAGGACCATCATGGAGAAGGAAAAGCTCTCGATCGGAACGAGAGGCCTGAATGCGATCATAGAGTCCTCCAGCAGTCCAGGAGGCTAATCGTTGAGGCTCACGATGGATCAGATCGGCTTTCATGGGAAAGTCGGTCTGCGGCAGGTTGAGTGTCTCTTTGTATTCCATGAACGGGATAACTCCAAAGCGAGTGAGGCTACCAACCGCCCCATGAGGTGTCAACGAGCACTCCATGGCTCGGCCCATTCCTTGGACAGGACCTGAGCTGGAACCCGGCAAGATCCGTCAACGAAGTCGGTTGAGCTCAACCTGCCGACAGTGGATACCAGTCCCTCAGTCGCCGGAGCTGTTCTTCCAGGGAGGGGGCAGGATGATTGGGAATCAGGCTGCGTTCGATGGCAACAGGGGCTCTGAGGGGCTGAACCTCGTATGAAAACCCCAGGACTTTTTGAGCCATTTTAAGCAGACTGTATTTGCTCAGCGGCGGAAGAAAGCCAGGTTGCAGCACACCGGCTTCGGCTTCGAGACGATCACACAGAATATCGTGAACCAATTCGGCCCAGGACAGGGTGGTGATTCCGTTCCATTTTTGGTTGAGATAACCATCGATCTTCCCGCGTTGTTGAGAAGCCCATGTCAGCAAATGACGTTTTGAAGCATGGGCTCCGTCGGGTCCAATCAAAGAAGCGCGGATCACCCATCTTTGGGGCCCCACAAGCCCTTTCTCAGCTACGACCTTGGAATACCCATAGTCGGTGTCCGGGCTGAACGAGTCATTCCACAAACACCCTGAGGCACGCGATCCAAAAACGGCATCCGAGCTGGCGTGGATCAGCAGCGTCTGCGGCGATAACGTTGCGGAAAGGATGGTTGGAAAACGTCCATTGATCCATTGCATGGAATCGCGTTCCCTAGCATCGGGGTCCTGTATATAAGATCCCATCGCATTGACCACGGCTCCGACCCTTTTGGCTTGAAGGGACCGAATCTCAGGCTCGGCGTTTTGAGGCGTCCACCGGACATCCGATTCGATGACCGACCACCCCTTTTCACGCAAGCACCTCACGACCACGTGTCCGAGCATGCCTCGCGCACCCAAGACGACAATCGGCTGTTCACGGTTCATGACTTACGAAAAAGCGGTCCACCACCGGCCTTGATAATCAGGGTGCTTGCCCCGGATGTCCGAGGCGTAGTTCCAGGCGGTGATCAGACAGTGTGGTGGTTGATGTTCTGCGAGCCACGGCATGGGGACAATCGGGGTCGCTACATGTGGCAAGAAGCGCCCATGACGCAAGGGTGATTCATCAATGATCCACGCAAAGGGCAATTGCGCCATTTGGTTGAGAAAGACATTGGCTCGACCGGCTGCTCCATAGGCAACGAGCTGCTGCCCCCTGCTGACATGCCCCATCAGTTCGCGAATAACAGCATGATCATACCTCATACGGTAGCTCTCCTCGAGCCGATGCAATTTTTTCTTGAGGCCCTTCAGATCCGGGCAACCCAAAACCGTGGGCTCCGAGCGTTTGATGAACCGACAGCGCAAGGCTCCACCGTGCATGGAGAGAGATTGGGTATCCAGCCGCTCAAAACCGATCATTCCCAGACAATGCACCAGGGAATCCTCGCTCCATTCAGCTTTATGCTCGTGATAAATGGTGTCCCATTGATTGCCACAGAGCAATGCCTCCAGATCATGGACTTCGACCCATAGCTCTCCCCCATCCCGCAATGCCATGTAGGCCGCTTCAAACACCCTCTTCAAATCGGAGATGTGAGCCAGACAGTTGCTTCCACTGATGACATCCCACTGGCCGATCCAGCCCATCGAAGCCACCTTTTCGGCCGTGAACGGCTCGTTCGCAAGCTCATAACCCTGCCCATCTTCCTCATGGGATTTGCGGGCAACATCACTGGGATCGACGCCTTGCCGAACCCAGGACTCGGGCAAGCGTCTCAGGAGGACACCATCATTGCATCCAATTTCCAGAAAACGAACCGGGGATGTCCCGTAAGCAGTCTCCAAGTGGGCGGCATAGTTCTCAAAGTGTTTCACCAGCCCCGAGACCGTCGAGGAGGCATAGTTATAGCGTCGAAAGAGAGTGGATTCGTCCACGTCTTCGACCACTTGCACCAGGCCACATTGGTGACATAGCACCCATGAGAGTGGGAGACAATGCGCCTCAAGGGCTTGCTGGGAATCCGAACAGAACTGTCCGGCGAGAGGCATGGGGTCCATGGTCAGGACCTGTTCAAGGGATTGGGAAGGCGCTTGGCAACCTCGACAAGCCTTGATGACCGTATGGTTGGGGGTTGCCACCATCCTTAATGAAAGCTTTCAGGGTCTCCCATCGCATCCAACAGGCTTTCCAGCTCTGGACCTGGCAGCAATTGTCGGGTGTTGTGACTGGCAAACTCAGACCCCAGTGGCTGGGGGGTCCACTCACCTTGAAAACGATCATCCGGATAAATCGTGTAAAACTCCTCCTGCTCACTGACTCGCTGCATTTCATATTCATTGACCAGCACTTCGTGGAGTTTTTCTCCCCGGCGGATGCCGGTGATTTTGATTGGATAATCGGGTTGGCCCGCACGCTGACGTATCGTATCGGCCAGAGCTTGAATGGTGCATGCAGGCGCTTTTCGAACAAAGATTTCCCCTCCCCTGGCCTGGGTCATCGCATGGAACACCAACTCAACAGACTGATCCAACGTGAGCAGGAAGCGGGTCATTTCAGGGACGGTCACGGTCAATGGCTGGCCTTGCTCCAATTGGTCAAGAAACAGGGGGATCACCGAACCTCGGCTTCCCATGACGTTTCCGTAGCGCACACAGCAAAAAACCGTCTGGCAGTTTTTCTGATTCTGGCTACAAACCATTTTTTCCATCATGGCCTTACTAGTACCCATCGCATTGACGGGTTTGACCGCTTTGTCCGTACTGAGAGCGACAAACGTTTTCACTCCGGCCCGGCGTGCCGCCAGACAGGCTTGATAAGAGCCCATGATGTTGGTTTGGACGGCTTCAAAGGGATCCTTTTCACAGGAACCCACTTGTTTGAGAGCAGCCGCGTGAAAGACATAGTCGACCCCTTCCATTGCCACGGCCAAACGAGTGGCGTCCCGAACATCCCCCAGGAGATACTCAAAATCGGGGAATTGTCGCTGCATGTCCCACTGCTTTTTCTCATCACGGCTTAAAATACGAATTTCCTTCGGTTCCTTTTCCATCAAATGCCTCGCCACCCGACTTCCGAAGGACCCCGTACCACCCGTAATCAATATGGTTGAACCTTTGAGCATAACAAAAAGAGTCCCTTGCTCCGGTCATCGGCGCAAGGTAACCGGGCTTGGACTGAATCTGATGAAAAGCTAGAGAAAATGAAGCAGAAGACAACGTTATTCACTGCCTTGGGGGCAAAGAGCCTTCCTCTTCTTCAACCCCATAACAAATAGACAATGGCTTGGAGAAAAGCGATACAGACGGCCCAGAGTCGGACAGAAGATCGCGAGTGAGACGCAGGATCCCCAGGCCGATCGGTCACTTCGGGCGCGTATTTCCACAATAGCCAGGCCAGCGCCAGGAAGAGCCCTGACACACAAAGGGAACCGATATGAAGAGTGGCCATCATCCTGCAGCCTCCTTTGAGGGTTTTCTGGGTTCCTCGTTCGGTCGGCCCATCATGAGCCCTGTCAAATCACCCGGATGAGGCGGTGGTGCCAGGAAGCTTCCCACAAGGACACCCAGCAGGGAAGCGACGAACGACCACCAGGCCACCCATAAAAACGAGATACCGCCTTTCACACCGAACAAGGATTCAGAAAAAGTGAGAAGCACCGCCACCAGGACCCCGGCCACCATGCCCATCAGAGCACCTGTGCTGTTGGCGCGACGACTCAACATTCCGAAGAGCAGAAGCGCCAGCAAAGGGCCTTGAATGAAGTAAAGGAAGGTCTGAAAGGCTTCAAAAACGGATCCGAAACCTTGTTTAACAGGATAACTGACAGCCACTCCAGCCATCAAAAGAACTGGCACGAGGCAACGGCCAACGCGCAGGCATTGAGCATCCTCGGCCTGCGGGCGAATCCAGGGCCGATAAAAGTCATGAACCAGCATGGTGCTCGCAGCATTGACGTAGGAATCGAGATTGGACAAGACGCCAGCTAGGAAAGCTCCGATCACCAAACCCAGGATCCCCGAAGGCAGCAGGCGGACCAACAACATGGGCAACACGCGATTACCGTCCCAAGTCTCTCCGGGAGAGCCCAGTTCCTTTTCCAGCAGAACAATGCCAATGAGCCCGGGGAGGACCAGGAGAAGAGGGAAGAACATCTTAATAGCAGCACAAAACACGTAGGAAGCCCTCGCCTCGGCTGCAGACCGGGTGCCCAAGGTGCGCTGGACGATCGCCTGGTTCCCCATCCAGTAAGCAGGGCCCAGGACAAAACCCAGACCCAGCACCACAGCTGGCCAAGGGTAATGGGAGTGATCAGCAGGAGGCAACAGGGTCAAGTGGTCTTGAGTCCAGGTCTTGGAAGCTATGGCCTCTTTGAGTGCCCCCAGTCCCCCGACCTCCGAGAGTCCGCTGATACAAATGATGGCGGCACCCAGAATCAAAACAACGCATGAAAAGGCATCGGTCACCACCACCGCCTTGAGCCCGCCCACCGTTGTGTAAAGGCCCACCACACACGCTGTGAGCCCCACCGAAAACCAGAAGCCCCAACCAAGGATGCCTTCGAACATCGAAGCGGCACTGACAAAGATGGTCGCCAGGGTTCCGACCATGAACAGAACCCAGAGCCCTGAAAAAAAGGTTCGAACCACCGCATTGTAACGGAGCCCAAGGTATTCGGGCACCGTGTAAACATTGGCCAGCCAAAGAAAAGGCATGAAAAGAAAGGCCGCGATCAAGACCGGGAAGATGCATCCCAGAAAATCAAAATTCATCATCACCACTCCGAAGCGATATCCATCCCCTGCCAACCCTATCATGTCCTTGGCTCCGATGTCGGAAACGACCAGAGACAGACCCGCTGCCCACCAAGGCAAGGAGCGTCCTGCGAGAAAAAAATCCTTACCCGTCTTGACCCCGCGACTGAACCACAATCCAAGCAACCCTACGGCCAGCAGGTAGCAAACGATGAGGCCCAGATCAAGGGCGCCTAAGTCCAGGGTTTCCATAGGGAACCATTGTATTTTGCTCAATGGGGAGCGGCGACAAAAGAAAAAAGACCCTGCCGCAAGGCAGGATCTCAAGGTGTTTCATCGAGGTGTCAGTGGCACCCCCGAGCCAACTCTGATCACAACCCGTTACTCAGCGATGCAATACAGGTGTTGATGCCCCCGAATGTAGATCGCATTGCCTGAGAGGGCGGGAGAGGCATCAATCGGATCGTCCAATCGATTGACAGCAAGCACCTTCAATGTGTCGGAGTCCTCCAGGACGACGGTCGTACCATTGCGTCCTGCGAGATAAACTTTACCATCCACACCTACCGGTGATGCATAAAAACCTGATGGGCCATCCAATCGCTCCTGAGTGTAATGCACCTTGCCGGTCTGTGCCTCTACACAGGTAATCACCGCATCATTACCTTGCGTGAACCAGAGCCTCCCATTCATCAGGAGGGGCGAAGGAACATACGGAGTTCCGCGGGAAAGCGTCCATGTGATGGCATCGCTTCCAGAAAGATCTCCTCGCTTGCCCAGTTGAATGGCCATGGCGGCGTTGCCTCGATAGCCGGAGACGGCATAAAGATGACGATCATCGGCCACCACCGAGGGAATGGCATTAACGGTTTGGCCGGCACACTCCCACAGCAGGCTCCCATCCGCCAGGTTGTAACTGCGCACCTTGTTGCTTGCATTGACGACCACCTCGATGGTGCCGTCGTGTTGCACGATGTAAGGAGTGCTCCAACCAGTGCGTTCATCACGATTTTGCCTCCACAGCTCCGAGCCATCTCGCTTGTCAAAAGCGACAAGATAAGATTCCTGCTCGGTATCCCACGGAACCACCAAGGTTTGACCATGTAATACGGGAGAGGCGCCTTCGCCGAATCCATTGCGAGTGGACATGTCCCCCAGGTCCTTCTTCCACGCCAGATTTCCCTCCATGTCGTAGACAAACAAGCCTCGAGAGCCAAAAAAGGAAACCACATGCTGTCCATCGGTCACTGCAGAACCCGAGCTGTAGCTATTGGTAGGATGATGGCCTTCATGAGGAATCACGGCCATGCCTTCACGTACCCAGAGGGTGTCGCCCGTCTCCTTGTCCAAACACAAGGTTTGAAAAGAATGTTTGACCGAAGCCGGCTGGCCACCCCCAAATCCACCTCTGCCTCCTCTGCCTCCTCTGCCTCCTCTGCCTCCTCTGCCCTGCCCGGGCCTGCGCCCAGGGCGTTCAGCTTGAGACTCAGGAGGATTACCCACTCCAGAATCACCTGAGTTGTCGGCTGCCGGCTCAGCAACGGCGGTCAGCAAAAAAAGCCGCTTACCCCATAGGACGGGGCTGGCGTGTCCCTTGCCGGGGATGGGCTTTTTCCAACGAATATTTTCCTCTTCGCTCCAGGTTGTGGGAGGATGTCCCTCCAAAGCAATGCCGTTGGACACCGGGCCTCTCCATTGGGGCCAGTGGGTTTGAGCATGGCTGAGATGCATGACTGCCGATACCAGGCCCAAAGCCAGAGCAAAACGTTTGATAGAAAGGAAGGTATGCATGAGGAATCGATGTTAGAGGTTTATTCAATGTTGACGCATTGAATAAATATATGGTTACAAGAAATTCAGTTGACTTCCCTCAGATTGACACCTGTTCGACCCTTCACCATAGTAAGCCGATGCATCTCGCCCCACCCAAAGTTTATCACCCAATGGCTAGCTGGGCAGCCAGTCTGCGCTGCTTGTTGGCCTGCCTCTGGCTAGGGCTCCCAGCAGCCCTCTCGGCTCAGTCCCATCACTGGCGTGGCCCCCATCAGAACGGCTTTTTTCCCGATGGCAGCCTTTCAGGGCAATTGGATGCTTCCAGCATGAACTGGAAAGTCGCCTTACCGGGAAAGGGCACCTCCACCCCAGTGGTTACCAAGGACTGGATCGTCTTGACCTATGCTCACGAGGGGAAAAACACCGTAGCAGCTTATCGTCGGAATGGGGAACCCGGATGGATCGCTCTTTGTGGAGCTGAAGCACCCGGCAAGCACCGCAACGGATCGGGCAGCAATGCATCCATTGCTACCGATGGGGACCACTTTTTTGCCTATTTCAAAAGTGGCCATTGGGTCGGACTCGACCACCAGGGTCATACACTTTGGAAACATCATCTCGTCGAGCAGTACGGCCCGGTATCCCTCTATTGGGACCACGGAACCTCTCCGTTGATCACCTCTCATGGTGTGGTGATGGCGCGCATGCATGAAGGTGAATCATGGCTGGCCTCTTACGACAAGGAGACCGGTGCACTGCAGTGGAAGCAGAGTCGTAATTTCTCCACCCCAACCGAAGGGGATCACGGCTACAGCTCACCGATCATCGCACAGCTTGAGGGTCGGGAGGTCATCCTCGTATGGGGCGCTCAGCACCTGACATGCCACGATATCAAGACAGGGAAAACGGTGTGGAGCTGTGGAGATTTCAACCCGAAAAAGATCGCTTTCTGGCCAGCGGTTGCTTCCCCCATTCAGGCAGGAAAGACCGTGGTGGTTCCTTTCGGGCGCGCTGACAAGAAGCAGCCCCGCCTTCATGGCATCCTGTTGGAAGGCATGGGCGACGTCACGAAGACCCACCGACGTTGGCACACATCTCAACACAGCAGTTTTGTACCATCCCTCACCTTTGATGGGGCTCTGGCAATTTGTCTGAGTGACCGTGGCACCTTGGCTGGGATTCAACCTGATACAGGCCAAACCGTTTGGGCGATGGATCTCCCCAAACACCGTTCCAGCTATTACGCCTCTCCATCAGTCGTCGGGGACAAACTCATCGCAGCCCGAGAAGATGGAGCCGTCTTCGTTCTCCAGCTGGGAAAAAAACCTCAACTCATCGGGGGAAAAGAACTGGGAGAACGGGTCATTGCCTCCCCTGTGTTTGACGGCACCCAACTGTTGATCCGAAGTGAAAAACACCTCATCAGCTACCGCTGATCCAAGATACCATGAAGAAAAGAGATTTCATCAAAACCGGCTTGGGCTTTTCCAGCCTGGCCACACTGGGGCTGGGCTGCCAAACCATGAAGCCCAGCCATAAGCAGCACGTACACACCCTTCACCACCGAATCAAGCTTGGCATTTCTTCCTACTCCTACTGGCACTTCCGCGATCCAAAGGTGTCGATAGAGTCGGTCATCGATCGATCCGCCGATTTGGGAGTGGAAGGGGTTGACATCCTGCATCGGCAGATGGATTCGGAAGACATCCCCTACCTGCAAAAGCTCAAACGTCATGCTTTTATCAATGGAATCGATTTGATCGCCCTCTCCATTCACCAGGACTTCGTGGACCCCGATCCAGCATTCCGAGCCCAACAAATCAA
>MDTE01175583.1_pt1 | contig 11533 bp, 14 predicted proteins | sample 811231 | NCBI WGS metagenome assembly MDTE01 (sample SAMN05326651, study PRJNA326480) | marine metagenome | isolation source: seawater | place: Indian Ocean: Red Sea | collected 2010
ATTTCAAATTGTCCAGTGATTATATCTGGTGGAGTTTCATCAATAGATGACATTAAAAAAGCGAAGAATTTAAAAAATGTTGAGGGGATAATTGTTGGTAAAGCCATTTATGATGGTGATATAAAATTAGAGGAATTAGCAAAAGAAGATGCTTAAAAATAGAATAATACCCTGTTTAGATGTTAAAAATGGTCGTGTTGTTAAGGGTATAAACTTTGTCGACCTAAAAGATGCGGGAGACCCTGTGGAACAAGCAAAAATTTATAGTGATGGTGGAGCAGATGAAATTTGTTTTTTAGATATTACTGCTTCAAACGAAAATAGAGATACCATTTATGATGTTGTAGAGAAAACTTCAAAAAAATGTTTTGTCCCTTTGACTGTGGGAGGTGGTATTAGAAGTGTCGAGGATATTAACAAATTACTTAACTGTGGGGCTGATAAAGTTTCCATAAACACAGCAGCAGTTGAGAACTCAAAAATTGTTACAGACAGTTCAAAAAAATTTGGATCTCAATGCATTGTGGTAGCTATTGATGCAAAAAAAAAGGGAAATAAGTGGGAAGTATTTACTCATGGAGGAAGAAAAAATAGTGGAATAGATGCATTGAACTATGCGAAACAAATGGAACAAAATGGTGCTGGAGAATTGCTAGTAACTTCAATGGATAGAGATGGAACACAAGTTGGTTATGATATTGATTTAATGTCAAAAATTTCATCTCAGGTCAACATTCCTGTAATTGCATCTGGAGGTGTTGGTAACCTAGATCATTTAGTTGATGGAATTAAGATAGGAAAAGCAAGTGCTGTTCTAGCAGCTTCTATATTTCACTATGGAAAATATTCTGTAAAAGAGGCTAAGGAGTATTTGGACTCTAAAGGAATTCCTGTTAGAATTTGAAATGCTAAATGCGTTAGAAAGCTTATTTGAACTTGCTCGGGACCGAAAAAAAAAACCATTAGATGGGTCTTATACAAATAAATTATTGAGCGATAAGTCATTGAGTAAAGTTAAAGTTTTAGAAGAAATTAACGAATTAATTGAAGCGGTCGATCAAGACTCGAACCAAATACATGAAGCTGCAGATGTATTTTATCATTTGATAATGTATCTTGAGGCAAATAACATAAAGATTGAAGAAATTGAGAAAGAATTAGAAAAAAGAAAAAAATAAATGGGTAAAATAAAAATAATTTTTATTATTTTAACTTGTTATGGTCTTTATAAAGGATATGAGGCATTTACTAATTTTGAAATTGGTGTCTCAGATAGAGTTACTAGGTTAGAGGAATTGGCTGATATTGAGAAAGAGGGTGAAGTAATTGCATTAATGATGTATCTAGGTGATCCTCCTAGATTAACTGAACATTTATTGGTTAAAAACGAGTCAAAATGCCTTGAGATGAAAAAAATTGCTGAGGAAACATCTTTTGCTTATTATGAATGCGCAGTAGTAGATGCAATTCTCATAGGTGGAAAAATAACTAAAGTTAACCGAGAATTGAAAGTTCTTCAATGACTTATGATAATAATAATATTTTCGCAAAAATTTTAAGAGGTGAAATCCCATGCAAAAAAATTTATGAAGATGAATTTGTACTATCATTTTATGATATAAATCCGCAAAAAAAAATTCATGCTCTAGTTATTCCAAAAGGAAAGTATACTGATCTTGATGATTTTAGTAACAATGCCTCATCAGAAGAAATAGTTGGTTTAGTAAAAGGAATAAATATAGTAGCAAAAAAACTTTGCATCTCAGTTGATACTGGAAAAGGCTATAGAGCATTGGCAAACATTAGTGAGGACGGAGGGCAAGAAGTTCCTCATTTACATTTCCATTTATTTGGAGGTGAAAGAGTTGGTAAAATGGTTCAATGAAAAGAAAAATTGAAAGAAACTACTTAGAAATTAATTCTCTGGAAGATTTAAATGAGTCAAATATTGCTTCAAGAGATTTTTCAATTACTCTTCAAGAACCAGTTGATTTTAATTTGAATAAATTTTTTTATAAACTTGTGGGCAAGGATCATCAATGGGTTGATCGTTTAAGTTGGTCTGATGAAAAATGGTTTCAATATGTTTCTGATCAAAGAGTAAAGACCTATACTTTAAAAAAAGGTAAAGAATTAGCAGGTTATTTTGAATTAATTTTTCATAAAGAAAAAGACGAAGTGGAAATTGCTTATTTAGGTCTTTTAAAGGAATATCATAATCAAAAATTGGGATCTTATCTTTTGTCATCTGCTATTCATAATTCTTTTTTGGAAAAACCAAGAAGAGTGTGGGTACATACCTGCTCACTAGATCACAAAAATGCTCTGAATAATTATCTATCAAGAGGAATGAAAATTTTCAAAAAAGAGACGATTTCAATTTAATTTAATCCTGTGTTGGTAACTTAAAAAGATTTTTTTTTAATTCCTGATTTTTTTTAATTGAGTACAAATAAGTAATATTTAAATTTTGGTAAATATCAGAAGTTTGCCAACCTACTAAATCATAACTGTTTTTATTAAAAAAAATATTAAACTCATTTCCGTCTTCAATAAATTTATAATTAATCATTTCTTCGATAATTTTTTTTTCTGTGAAACCTTGAATTTTTTTTATCAAAAATTTTTTATCTAAAATTAAATTTAATGCAGTTTTTTCAAAAGGATAAATGTAGTAGTCATTTTTTGTCTTTATTACTAAAGATTTTCCATTTGAAATCAAAATCTTTTCATTTACCGAATTGTATTTACAATTAATTTTTTTTGGATATTGAACTGTACAATTACCCTCTTCTATTTTTCCATTAATATTTTGTTCAAAATCAAACGATATATTTTTTATTTTATCAAAATTCTGTATGATTTTTTCTTCTATTGACGCATCAGTTTCTGTAACAAATAAGATTAAAATCAGAATTAATAAAAACCTCTTCATTAAAGAACATCACGCTTGCCAACATGATTGGCCTTACTTACGACTCCCTCAGCTTCCATCATATCAATTATCCTAGCAGCGCGATTATATCCTATTTGAAGTTTTCTCTGTAAAAAGGAAGTAGATGCTTTCCCCTCAGATTTAATAATATCAACTGCAGTTTGATACAATTCGTCTTTATCACCTTGATTTTTTGAACTTTCATTCATCTCTTTCTCGTCGGCAAAGTTAAGTATTTCATCTACATAGTCTGGTTCTGCCTGAGATCTTAATGAATTATTTATTTTTTCTATTTCGTCGTCAGATACAAAGGGCGCATGAATTCTTACAATTCTGTTGGCCGATGACATAAAAAGCATGTCTCCTTTACCTAGTAATTGTTCTGCACCTTGTTCTCCCAAAATAGTTCTACTATCAATTTTAGATGTAACTTGAAATGAAATACGAGTTGGAAAATTAGCTTTAATAGTTCCTGTTATAACATCTACACTAGGTCTTTGTGTTGCCATTATAATATGAATACCTGCTGCTCTAGCCATTTGAGATAATTTTTGTATATAATTTTCTATTTCTTTACCAGCCACCAACATAAGGTCAGACATCTCATCAACAACTACGACTATGTAAGGCATCGAAAGTTTATGTTTTAAATTATATCCATCAATATTTCGAACTCCTTCTTTTGTCATTAATCTGTATCTACTCTCCATTTCCTTAACGACCCATCCTAAAACAGATGTAGCTTTTTTAGCTTCAGTAATGACTGGGCATAGTAAGTGAGGTATTCCTTCATAAGCAGAAAGTTCTAACATCTTCGGGTCTATTAGTATAAATTTACATTTATCTGGAGTGTGTCTATATAGCAGAGATAATATAATTGTATTTATACATACTGATTTTCCAGAACCAGTCGTTCCCGCAATTAATAAATGTGGCATGATAGCTAAATCACTTACAATTGGTGTCCCGGAAATATTTTTTCCTAAAGCTATTGGAAGTTTTATATCTTTTTTCTTAAAATCAGAACAATTAAGAATTTCACTTAAATAAACATTCTCTCTTGAAGGATTAGGTATTTCTATTCCAACTGTATTACTCCCAGGGATCGTCGAAATCCTCGCAGACTCAGAACTTGTATTTCTAGCAATATCATCTGAAAGATTAACTATTTTTGATACTTTGACTCCAGCTGCAGGTTCAAATTCATTTAGAGTTACAACAGGTCCATGATTTACTTTTTTAATTTTTCCATTTACACCAAAGTCTAAAAGAATTTTTTCTAAAAAGTCTGAACTGATATTCTCATTTTGATTTGAATTTTTTCGTTCTTTTTTGGTTGGAATTTTAAGTAGTTCAATAGTCGGTAGTAGAAATTTTGATTTATTTGATGTTCTTACACTTTCAGCTTTTATAAATGGTAAATCTTCTTGTATTAAATCCTTTATTTGATCTTGAGGTATATATTCATTAATTAACTCGTTTTCATTTGTATAATTTTTATTTTCTTTTTTAAAGAAAATATTATTTAACTTTTTTATCGAGTTGAAAAAATTTTTTATATTAAAATTTATACTAATCAAAAAAATGACAATAATAAAAAAAATGAATATATAATACAAGCTTGTCTCATATGAGGAGTTTAAATATTTCAAGAAAATTTGATTGAAATAATTACCTATAAAACCACCATTTCCATTAATATAAAAAGTTAATGTATCTTTATAAAAGTAACTAAAAAATATTGATCCAATTAAAGTGTATATCACAATAAAAAATGTATTTTCAATAAAGAGAAATATTTCTTTTTTTCTAAAAATATTGATACCTGTAAATAAATATGTGATTGGAATTAAGTACGCTATTTGACCAAATGATTGAAAAAAAAGATCCGATATATAGCTTCCCTGAAAACCTAGCAGATTATTAATTTCTGTATTTTCAGGAAATATAAAATTTGGATCTGTTGGTGAGTAGGAAAAGAAAGCTATGAGAAGTAAAATTCCCATAATAAAAACGAAAATTCCAATAATTTCTAATATTCTTTTAATTGTAAAAATTAATGTAAGATTTGCTAGTTTTTTTATATCCATATAGATGAATCAAATTTACCACTTTGTATCATCTAATTTTTGTTGTTAAAATTAAAATTATTATGAAAGTTTCTATATTGGGGAATAGTCTAACAAGCTTAACATTAGCAAAGTTACTTGTTAATCAAGATATTAGAGTTGATATTTTTTCCTTTGGTAAAATAATAAAAAAAAATCAAATACAAACTATTGGAATTTCAAAAACAAATATTGATTTTTTTAATAATAATATTTTAAATATCAAAAAACTAATATGGAATATACAAAAAATAGAAATTTATAGTGAAAATTTAAATAGTGAGAAAATATTAAACTTTAAAAATAATGAAAATCATCTTTTTTCAATAATTAAGAATTATGATCTTTATAATTATATCAAAAAAAATTTAAAAAAAAATAAGTTAGTTAAGTTTAAAAATTATATAACGTATCAAAATTTATTAAAAAGTAACTATAATTTGATTTTTAATTGCGACAAAGAAAATTTTATTTCTAAAAAGTTTTTTAGTAAAACGATTAACAAAAATTATAAAAGTCGTGCATATATTACTACCTTGAAACATGAAAAATTATCTAATAATTTTACTGCAACTCAAATTTTTACAAAAAAAGGACCTTTAGCTTTTTTACCTGTTTCTCCTACAGAAACTTCCGTAGTTTATTCAATTAAAGGAAAAAAAAATTTTGATATAAAAGATTCAATTAAAAAGCATAATACGAAATATAAAATTTTGAAAATAAATGATTTCCTAAATTTTGAATTAAAGGCTTCAAGTTTAAGATCTTATTATCATAAAAATATTATTGCTTTTGGTGATATGCTTCACAGATTACATCCTCTTGCTGGTCAAGGCTTTAATATGACAATTAGGGATATGAAAGAAATTCATAGGTTAATTATTTTTAAAAAAGAACACGGCCTAGATTTAGATCTTTCATTAAGTTCTGAATTCGAAAAAAATATGAAAGATAAAAATTATTTGTTTTCAAGTGGGATTGATTTTATTTATGAATTTTTTAATTTTGAGAATAAAATAAATAAAAATATAGTTAGTAAATCATTAAAGTTTTTGGGTAAAAATAAAATCACAAATAATTTTTTTACAAAATTAGCAGATAGTGGACTTAATATTTAATTTTATTGTATAGTTGTATTATTGTATTGATCAAACGAATAAGTTGTTAATATCTCTGAGATTTTAGTTTTTCTATTAGCTAAACTTTTTGCTTCCAATAAAATTTGTTTTTCTTCAATAGTAAACGGAGAAGCCATAGCAAGTGCATTTATAGTTTCATCTAAACTCTGTTTTTCCAATGCTTTCCAATTTATTATAAAACCTCTTTTTTCAAAAAGAGATTTCAAGTCCTTAAAAATCAATTCCAAATCTGAAAATTTTATATCTTCTTTTTTATTTTCTAGATCTTCAAAAAAATTACTAAAATTTATTTCACATTCTCTATATTTTTTATTTGATTGTATTTCTTTGATAATTTCAAATCTTATTATACCTTTTAATTCTATAATAAACCTTGAGTCCTCAGTTTCTTTAAAGGTTGTAATCTTACCCATACAACCAATTTGGTGAAGTGGTGGAGAAAAATCATATATATTTTCTTTTGAAATTTTTGGCTGAATAATCCCAATTAGCTTATTTGTCTTCATGCTATCGTTAATCATGTCAATGTATCTAGGTTCAAAAATATTTAAAGGAACAGATGTCTTAGGAAAAATTATAAAATTACTTAGAGGGAAAACTGCCAGCTTTTTTGGTAAATCATCTTTTTTCATATAAGATAAAGATATATCATATTTAATATTTCTTGAATTAGAAAAAATGTCTTACTATAATAATCTATGTGCGGGCGTAGCTCAGTGGTAGAGCGTCTCGTTGCCAACGAGAAGGTCGAGGGTTCGATCCCCTTTGCCCGCTCCAGAATTTATGACAGACTTAATTAATAAAAAATGTGTACCGTGTGAAGGAGGAGTTATTCCTTTTGATATTTCTGAAATTCATAAATTTCAAAAAAAAGTTGATGGATGGAATGTTATAAAAAATGAAAATAATATTTTTCTTTTAGAGAAGAAATTTAACTTTAAAAATTTTTTAGAAAGTCAAAAATTTGTTAATATTGTTGGAAAAATTTCAGAAGAAGAAGGTCACCATCCAGATATTTCTTTTGGTTGGGGTTATGCAAAAATAAATATAACTACACATGCCATCGAGGGTTTGTCCGAAAATGATTTTATTTTAGCGGCAAAAATAGATCAAGCTAATGTCTAAAATGTCTAGTTTTTGAAAAAACCAAAACAGTGCCTGTTTCATTAGCAAATTTGATAATTTCTTTATCTCTTATTGATCCTGCAGGTTGAACTACTGCATTAACACCGGCTTGAACTAGTTTCTCGATACCATCTACAAAAGGAAAAAAGGCGTCAGATGCAGCTACAACATTTTCTTTTAAAGTATTAAATTTGTTCATTTTATCAATAGCAATTTTACAGCTATCTAATCTACTAGGTTGGCCAGAGCCAATACCCACAGTCTTCTTTTCTGTTGCTAAAACAATAGCATTTGATTTTACATATCGACATACATTAAAAGCAAAAATTAGATTTTCAAATTGGTCTTTATTAGGTTTTATTTTTGAGACAATTTTAAAATCTTTTTTAGTAAATATTTTATTATCTTCTGATTGAATAATTATAGAGTCATTTAAAGAATTAAATGTTAACTGTTCATTTTTTTGATAACTAGAGGCATCAATTAATCTCAGGTTTTTCTTTGATTTTAATATTTTCAGAGCATCTTTTTCAAAGCCATTAGCAATTATGACCTCAAAAAAGATTTTACTTAATTCAAGAGATAATTTTTTAGTTATCTTGAAATTACAAGATACAATTCCTCCAAATGCACTTATAGGATCACAAGCTAATGCTGATCTATAACTGTCTAAGTTTTTTTTTTCTATTGATACACCACAAGGGTTAGCATGTTTTACGATAACTGTTCCAATTTTTTTCGGCAGAGACTTTGAAATAGATAATGCAGCAAAAATATCGTTATAATTATTATAACTCAGTTGTTTCCCATGTATTTTTTCTATATTTAGCTTTGATTTATTTGAATAAATCGCACCAAGTTGGTGTGGATTTTCTCCGTATCTTAATTTTTCAATTAGATTGGCTTGAATGATTTTTTTTTCGGGAAAATAAGTTTTAGAAATTTTATTAAAATAATTTGATATTATTGAGTCATAATATGATGTTTCTGTAAATGCTAATTTAGACATTTTTTCTCTAAATTTTAGGGATGTCGCTCCATTATTTTTTATCAATTCGTTAATTAAATCAAAATAATTTGACTTTGAGACAATGACCGTAACATCATTGTAATTTTTTGCGGCCGATCTCACCATTGCAGGCCCACCAACATCAATATTTTCTATAATTGTTTTATGATTTCTATTTTGTTCAAGGATTTTAGAAAAAGGGTAAAAATTTACTATAACTAGATCAATATTTTCATAATTATTCAGTTTTAATTCTTTTTGATGATTTTTATTATTTCTTTTATTTAAAATACCTGAATGAATTTTTGGATGTAAAGTTTTAACTCTTCCATTAAGAATTTCATTGGAACCTGTAAATTTTGACACCTCTATACATTTAAATTTAAGACGTTTTATCTCTTTATATGTTCCCCCTGAACTAATGATTTTTATATTATATTTTTTTAAAATATTTAATAATGATTTTAAATTGGTTTTATCTGAAACAGAAATAAGAGCTGTTTTAATTTTTTGCATCATATTCTTTCTAATTTCCATTTGATATTTTCAATCTGATTGTTAGATATACCAGAAATTAAAATATTTTGATTCTCAATATAAGAATTTTTATTGCCGAAATACAAACCATTATCAATATTTATGTCGAAATTTTTGCATGTGAATTTCCAACCCTCATCATCAAGTTCAATCAAAATTGATTTATTATCTTGTGTTTTCATTAACTTAATATTTGGTTCCAAATGAAATCTAATATCAAATTTGTAATTATTATTATTTTTTTTTATGATCTTGTCAAAACCAATAAAGACCATTTGTTCTGGGAAAAATTCTATTTCTCTTTCATGTATTGAATTATATTTCTTAAGATAACCGTCATGAGAAGCAATTATTTTCCAATAATTTTTTTCAAAAATTACTTTTCTTTTCAATATTTTTAATCCTTTATTCAAAAGATATAAACTTTTCGTATTTTTAAATTTACATGAAGAATTATCATCTATTATTAATGTATTATGGACCGCAGTAGATTTCGATAGTGAATTAAGTTTAGAATTCTTTTTATTAAAATAACCACAGTTACTTATTAATTTTTTCTGATTTGATATAATTTCAAAAGATAAAGATCCGGCTTGATAATCTTGGGTATATTTTGCAAGTGGTGGATTTCCTGTATCCATGACTAAACATATTTTTTTATTCTTGAGAATGTAATAACCTCCAAAATCATAATCATTACTTCTAAATTTATATCCAAATCTTTTTAGGTAATTATCAAATTCTGCATTGTTCGAGATACTATTGCCATTGAATAAAACATCACAATTTATATTTTGCCATGCAAAATTGTATCCCTGACCTAGATAGTAAATATTTTCGTCGATATATTCTGGAATTGAAACTTGAGATTCTTTAAACCATTCTCTTATTAGAATAAAATATTTTAAGTAAAAAATTAATTGTTTAATATTTCTTGATTTAGGAAATCCTCTATTATCTAAAGTTGTTTTAGAAATTTTTTTTAAAACATCTAAACCATAAAATAAATAATTTTTTTCATCTTTGTATGATAAGCCTACTAAAATAATTGAAGCACATCCAATTAACTTGTTATCAACTGATCTCGATTTACTTATTTCATTAATTAAATGATTAGTTTGTTTTTTAATCATTAGATTGAATTTTTCTTTATAATCCGAGTTACTTTGATCAAATGAGAGATTATGACACGACAGCCAAGCTATAATTCTTTTAGCTGTTAGATCAAACTCCCAGCTTTGAGAGTCATATTTATGATTTCTGTCAATCCAATTTCTAATAATCATTTGAATTTTTTCTTTAGATGATTTTAAGTCAAGATTGAAAAACCAATAGAATGAATTCAAATTTATAAAATCTTTTTTGTTAATATTTTCGTTATTCCAAATTTCATCTATAATATAATCCTCAATCTTAAATCTTTTTTTCTGATATTTAACTAATGATGCAACTAAGTGAGGACTAGGCTTATAACTCAAGTCATTATTTATAATTTTAGAAATTTTTTTATCGTAAAAATTTGAATTTAAATAAATTTTTCTAAATTTTTGGGAAATATTATGAAAAAAATTGGCAATATAAACCATTAATGTGATCTTAATAATTCAATATTTTTTTTTATATCTCCATCATTGCTTTTAAAAATAGTTGTACCAGAAACAAGAATATTTGCTCCTGCGTTTATTGCTAATTTTGAATTCTCGAAATTTATTCCTCCATCAATTTCAATATCGTAACTAAATTTTTTTTCGTCTTTAATTTTTTTCAACTTTTTTACTTTATCTAAAACTTCAGGCATAAATTTTTGACCCCCAAAACCAGGATTAACGCTCATTATTAAAACCAAATCAATTTCATCTAAATGATTATCTATCAAACTTATTTCAGACTCAGGATTTAAAGATACACCTGCTTTTTTTCCTAATTCTTTTATTTTGAGTATTGAAGATTTCAAATTTTCTGTAGCTTCTGGATGCACTGTAATAATATCTGCTCCAGCTTTTGAATAGTCCTCAATATATTTATGAACAGGTGAAATCATTAAATGAACATCGAATTTAATTGATGAATGTTTTTTCAATGATTTAATGACTGGAGGACCTATCGTTAAATTTGGGACGAAATGACCATCCATTACATCTACATGAATCATATCAGCACCTGCCAGTTCTAGTTTTTTAATTTCATTGCCGAGCTGGCTAAAATCTGCCGACAAGATAGACGGTGAAATTTGTATTTTTTTCATTGATAGTTAGATTAAACTAGTATCAATTTTTAAAATTTAATTGAATTAAAAAATTGGTAAATTTGTCTCGAAATTTCACTTTCCAATGGAAAAGATAGCATTCCCATTACTGAATATCCTAAAATCCATGGCATTAAATAAAATCTTATCATAAAGAAAAACCAAGCGACATATAGTGGAACTATTGGTTGAATAATAAACTCGGGTGTAATTGGTTTAAAAATACGTAGTAATGGATTGGTAAATTTAACGAATACTTTCATGAAAAAAAATTGTGAGTCCTCTTTTTGAAAAATATTCATTGCAACTCTGCCAATTAAAGTCCACATTATTACTCCAAGTATGTAATCAATAATGTACACCATTGGGTGAAAATTAGCCGACATTTAAGAATTTATATTGGAAAAAGACTTGAATTAAAAGGGGCGAAATTAA
>MDTE01113689.1_pt1 | contig 11532 bp, 8 predicted proteins | sample 811231 | NCBI WGS metagenome assembly MDTE01 (sample SAMN05326651, study PRJNA326480) | marine metagenome | isolation source: seawater | place: Indian Ocean: Red Sea | collected 2010
AACCGTCATGATTTTTGTCGCTATGCTCGTTGCTACAACCATCAGTTTTAAATCAGGCTTAACAACACGAGCCGTTATTCTTTATTTGTTAGCCATTGGATTGATGTTAATACTGGTTCCTGAACTTCTGTATCTACGAGATATTTATAACAATAGGATGAATACAGTGTTCAAGCTCTACTATCAAGCTTGGATATTATTAGCAATATGTTCTGGGTATGCTCTTTTTTATTGGTATAAATTACGAACCGGAATATCGGGATCCAGAAAGTGGTTATACGGTGTTTGGACTCTATTAATAATATTCGTTACCACTACCGCAATGTACTATGTTCCAGCCTCATTAGCGACAAAAGCAGCGGAATCACCTATCAAATCTCTAAACGGGTTAATGTATCTCCAACAGGAAGATCTTGATTTAAAAAACGCCATTGACTTCGCACGCGCCAACATATCAATATCAGATGGAATCCTAGAAGGCGTGTCAGAATGGGGATCTGCCGGAATTATATCCAGAAGCACTGGGATACCTAATCCAATAAATTGGCCCGGACATCAAACACAGTGGCGAAATCAAACAGATGAAATACAGCAAACAATTTCTCATGTTGAGACAATTTACACAACAAACAATGCCAATGCCGCCAAAAACCTACTAAATAGATACGACGTAAAATACGTATTCGTAGGTCCAAACGAAATAAATCAATACGGGCTGAATGGTATGCATAAATTTAACAACTTAGGACAACTAGTTTTTGGAGAAGAAGACGGAACTCGTATCTACAAAATTGATGACTGAATCAAAGAAAACTAATCAACTGAAAATTAGTAGTATCCAAATCGGCTGGCATATCAAAAAATATTGGATTGAATACAGTTTATATCTATTTTTGTTAATTGTTTCTCTGGCAGTACGCCTCCACCAACTTGGAAGTAAAGCCATGCACCATGATGAGAGCCTGCACTCATTTTATGCTTGGCTATTTAGTGAAAACTTCACATTAGTGCACAATCCAATGATGCACGGCCCTCTACAAATGGAGCTAACTGGCATTTTGTTTTGGTTATTTGGGGACAGTGATTTTACAGCCAGGCTTTTGTACGCCTTAATTGGTACCGCCCTAATATTTACACCATTATTGTTTAGAGATGCATTAGGCAAAATTGGCACCATATTGGTATCTACAATGCTTTGTATTTCTCCAACCATGGTCTATTTCAGTCGGTTTGCCAGGAATGACATTCTAATGGCTTTCTTCACCATCCTAATATTTACATGCCTTTGGAAGTACAAACATACAGGGAAATCCAAATATTTATACCTGTGTTCCGGATTGTTAGCGACTAGTTATGGGACCAAGGAAACAGCCTTTTTGATAACTGGAATATTTTCCTTGTACCTGTTGGGATGTTGGATCAACGAAAGAAAACATATCATGGCCGGTCTCATAAATTTTGGGCAGGATACATACGTTCGAGCAATTACAAAACTAATAAAATCATTTGTCACCCAAGTTCAACTGGGTGTATCTAATTCAAAACACTCAAGAAATTTTTCCTTTGTAATGCTTATTGGAACCTTAGCTTTGCCCCAATGGACTGCATTTATCGGACTTTTTCAGAACACTCCCCTATTTAGTTGGAGTGGAGGAACCCTAATATCGGGAATGGATTCTGGAAGGATAGGAATGCCTTCAGGTGGGAAAATTATAGGCTACATATCTGGTACCCCAGTCTCAGCGTCCACGCTTTTAGCCGCTACTTTAATCCTCTTTTCGATAAGCATCACATGTTACCTTGGGTATAAACATTTTGGTAAAGTGTGGATACGTTGCGCATTAATTTTTTATGCGATTTGGACATTAATATACACAACGTTTTTTACTAATTTCCCTAATGGCATATCATCTGGCATCTGGCAATCATTAGGTTATTGGATAATCCAACAGGGTGAAGGGCGAGGAGGGCAACCCTTTTATTATTACCTCATCATAACGCCTCTCTACGAATACTTACCGCTGTTTCTAAGCCTTGGCGCATTAATATATTACCGAAAGAAAAAAAGTGCGTTTACAACTTTACTGATTTACTGGACGATATCAACGTTTATCATATACACAATAGCAAGCGAAAAAATGCCATGGTTATTGGTCAATATTTCACTCCCCACAATATTACTTGGCGGGAAATTTTTAGGTGATTTGATCGAAAAAATAGAGTGGAGTCACATCGTTAAATCACCATTAATATTATGGGTTTTACTAATCCCCACAATATCTTTGGCGTTGTTTGCATTAACAGTCCGTAGCAATTCATACCCTGAACCATTGCCAAGCATAATCGCTTATACAATAATTGGATCTTCGTTGATTGCCCTCTACAAAATCATTAAATCAGGTCGCGCCAACAAATACGCAACACAGATTTCGCTCACGGTGATAGGGACAGCAGCATTGCTCTTCGTGCTAACCATTCGAACCAGTTTGATCACAAATTTCCAAAATCCCGACGTACCCGTGGAAATGATTGTTTACACACAAACAAGTCCAGACATATTGATAGTTTCAGAGGGGATAAAATCGTATGGAACAAAATTGCAAATTGTTGATAATACCCATGATGTGACTATCTCAATAGATCAAACAAGCGGCTTTACTTGGCCTTGGAGTTGGTATTTTAGACATAACTCCAGTATCAATTACCCCGTTTTTGACAATCCGAGCTCATTTTCAAAAAATTTACCAGCGATAGCCTTGGTACACTCTGAGAATCATAAAATCGTTGACAACCTGTTCCCTAAGGAACTGTACAAGGTCGAGCAAATACCTCACAGATGGTGGTTTCCAGAACATAAATACCGGAACCTCAGCATCGTAGATATAGCGAAAATCCTCACAGATATAAGGAAATGGGATCCTATTTTAAATTACTGGTTTACTAGAAGGTCGATAGCTCATGAAATAGGAAGTGAGGACTTATTCCTTTACGTTCCAAATGATTTTCCCGAAGTGAATCTGAAAAGCCACAAAATAAGAGCTCCGTAAGGTTAAGGAACAATTTTGATTCGTATTTTTCTTGGAATAATTATGGCAATATTTCTTTTAATCATGTTCATTTGGACATCAGATTGGAAGGAGATGGTATCGCAACTTTCTGGGGCAAAATACCAATATATAATACCGGGACTTGCAATTTATTTCGTGGGGTTATGGTTCAGGGCACTAAGATGGAAATTCCTACTGATGCCTATCTCCAATCTACCACACGGCAAATTATTGCCAGTAGTGATTATTGGGTACATGGCAAATAATATATTACCCTTTCGAATGGGAGAATTTGTACGAAGTTATTACCTAAACCTTAAACTGAACGTATCCCCTTCAACTGGTCTCAGCACAATAGTGGTAGAAAGACTTTTAGATTCCTTAACTTTGCTGATTCTCATAGGATATTCGTCAATGTTCCTTCCTTTTGGAAAGGCCCTATCATATTTTTCTACCACTTTGAAAATACACCCCAACGTGTTGATTGGCATGACTGTTATACCATTCCTTTTTTTATTTTCAATATTAATTATTGTGGCTTTTTCACGAAGGAGAATGGAGGCTTTCCTTTTGGCAATGAGCAACGCATTGCCATCTAAGATAAAAGGTCCGGTTATAACAATCGCATCGAACGCCCTGGACGGATTGAAATCGCTAGACAGTTGGAAAACCATCGTGAGAACATTATGTTTGTCAGTACCTATATGGATATCGGAGGCATCTTTATTTCATTTCGTGTCACTGAGTCTAGGAATAAACAATGCATTCCCAAGCGTTTACACCTCTCTGATGGCCTCTATATTGGTTACTGGTGTAACCAATATAGGATCATCTATACCTGCAGCTCCAGGAGGTATAGGTTTATTTGAATGGATATCCAGAGAAACATTAATGCTTATATCGAACTCAAGTGTTTCTAGAGCTAAAGCGTCAGCTTTTGCAGCAATCACACACTTATCCCTTTTACTTCCCATAGTCATATTAGGGCAAATATTACTATGGGTTGATGGCATTACATTGTCCAAGGCAATTCAGGATAATAAATGAGCCAAGAATCAAGGTCAGAAAATATAAATGAACTATCTACAAATGCAAGGGACCTGGCATAATGAAAATTGGAATACTAGGCGCAGGCGCAACAGGATTATCGGCTGCCTGGGAGATATCTAAAGCAGGGCATCAAGTCACCGTATACGAAAGAGACGACTTTATCGGTGGACACGCATCTACTTTTGAAATTGAAGGAACTCCAATTGAAAAAGGGTATCACCATTGGTTTACAAACGACCATGACATCCTAAAGTTATGCGAAGAGATTGGAATCGGAAATCAGATTATATGGAATTCTTCAAAAGTGGGCACCTTTTTCGATGGTAAATCTTACAACTTTGGAACCCCTGTGGATCTGATTAGATACAAACCTTTATCCATCCAAAATAGAATACGTCTAGGGCTATCGGCCCTAAAAATCCAAAAAATTACAGATTGGACTGACATTGAACACCTTACTGCCAGTGAATGGCTGACTCACAACGTAGATGGCAAGGTATACGAATCATTTTGGGAACCCATGCTTAGAGGTAAATTCGGTGAAGAACATTATCAAAAAATAGGAATGGCTTGGCTATGGGGGAAAATGAATACACGGTTCACTTCGAGGAAGAATTTGTTTAGTAGAGAGATTCTTGGGTATCCACAAGGGAGTTTCAAGAAATTCTTCGATATATTAGCTGAAAAGCTAACTAACAATGGCACCAAAATACACCTGTCACATGACATAACCTCGATTAAAAAATATCAAGATGGCAAAATCGGCCTAAGTATAGGAAATACTAATAACGTCGACAAATTTGATGCTGTCATCGCATCGGTTCCATCACATGTTTTTAACAGAATAACTGAGGGTATAGATCGGCCATACCGTAACAAATTAACATCAACCAAATACATGTCAGCAGTTTTGTTGATATTAGTTCTTCACAATCATCTGAGTGATAAATATTGGTTGAACATCGCAGACCGATCAATACCATTTGTCGGAGTAGTTGAACACACCAACCTTGTCCCAACCGAAAATTACGGGAATAAACACATAGTCTACGTCTCAAACTATCTATCCAGGGAAAGTGAATATTACCAATTAAACGGATCCGAACTGTTGGAAGCCTACCTTCCACACTTACAAAAAATCAATAGAAATTTTGGTAACCAATGGATATCGGATTTCCATCATTACAGAATAGATAATGCTCAACCGATTATGGGCAAAAATTACACTTATTCCTTACCTGAACACAGAACAGGTATTGAAAATCTTTATCTGGCAAATAACACACAAGTATACCCTCAGGACAGGGGCACTAATTACAATGTCAGGATGGGAAGAGAAATAGCCCTGACGGTGATGAACAAACTTCTAGAAAAATAAATTGTTGGAGCTTTGTCCCTGTGCTATGATTGTGACGATTTTGACAAAGATAGAGGACTCTCTTTGACCGCTGATAAAAACCACCGTCGAGAACAAGTTAAGATTGCCATAGAATCTCAGAAAAGACCAACTGTAACGGTTCTTTCTTCGCTTCTGGCAATTCAAGATTCCATGGGATACATTTCTGATGAGGCCATTGAGGAAGTAGCCAAGGCTATGAAAACTTCGGTGAACGATGTTTATGGTGTTGCCTCGTTTTACCCAAACTTTAGATTCTCTCCTCCTGCAGAGCACACTGTGGAAGTGTGCTGGGGCCCAACATGTCACCTCCTCGGAGCAAATTACCTGATAGAAAGAATATTGAAAATGCTCAAATTAGAAGGTGAAGGAGATACAGAAGACGGAAAATTCACCTTCCGCTTTAACACTTGCCTCGGTGCCTGTTCACAGGGTCCCGTAATAAGTATCGATCATGAGTTGTATGGAAAATCCACCCCCGACAATGCGGAAAAGTTAGTCAACAGGACAAAAGACACGAAATCTAAGCATAATTAAGTATCAATACATGGTGAACATTGACCTACGAAAGATTAAAAGAGAGATCAGATAATCACTGGGAAAATCACACGAACGGAGAAGTTCCATTAATCAGAGTTGGAACTGCTTTATGTGGGAGCGCTTCAGGTGCCTTCAGAGTAATCTCAAAGATAAAATCAACCCTTCATAAATACGACCTCAAAGCAAATATCGACGAAGTTGGATGCCTAGGGATATGCTACGCGGAACCATTGATGGATATCACAACAGCAAATTATCCGCGCCTGTTCTTCAGCAACGTTCAGCCCGGAGATATTGATGAAATCATAGAAACATACCTTTTGAAAAACGAGGTACCAAAAAACAAGGTTTTAGCATACGAAGGGGATCAGAGTTCAATTGAGGATAAAGATATTCCTGCTCTAGATTCGATTCCTGGTATCAAACTCCAAAATAGAATTGCGCTTCGCAATGCCGGTCACATAGCCCCTTCAGACATAATGCAATACATTGCTAATGGTGGTTATGAAGGTTTCCACAAAGCCATTACAACTATGCAACCCGCCGACGTCATAGACGAAGTTAAAAATTCAGGGCTCCGTGGCAGAGGCGGAGCTGCTTTCCCAACTGGGGTCAAATGGAGCTTCTTAGTTGGGTCTCCTGGCCCAACTAAATACATACTATGTAATTGTGAGGAAGGAGATCCGGGAGCCTATAACGATAAAGGAATACTGGAAAGTGATCCACACACCCTTTTGGAAGGGCTCTGTATCGCGGGTTATGCGACCGGTGCTACAAATGGCATAGTATTTATCCGTCACGGACATGACGGTCCAATAAACAGAACTGAAAAAGCCATTGAAGATGCCTACAGAGAAGGGTTGTTGGGGAAAAACATATTTGGTACTGAATTCAATTTTGACATAGAAGTTGCGCTGACTGGTGAATCCTATGTCGCTGGTGAAGAAACAGCTCTTATGGAAGCTATTGAAGGAAAGAGATCCATGCCTCGGTACAGACCTCCATTCCCTGCAGCATTTGGAGTATGGGGTAAACCAAGCAACATAAACAATGTAAAATCATTATCCTACACCCCCGAAATAATATCTAAGGGGGCAGAATGGTTTTCATCAATTGGTTCCAACACAAGCACCGGAACAGCCATAGTTTGCCTGAGTGGAAATGTCAATCTACCCGGGTTATATGAAGTCCCTATGGGCATGACCCTTGGTCAAGTGATAGATGATCTCGGGGGTGGAGTAACAGGATCGAAAAGTCTAAAAATGTTGCAAACTGGGGGACCTCTGGGAGGAGTATTACCAGCCGACAGCAAGGAGATACATATCGATTTTGATGAAATGCGATCAGCAGGGGCTATTTTTGGGTCTGGCGGTATTATCGTGGGAAATGATGATATCTGTGCCGTTGATTTGACAAGGGTGTTAGTAGCGTTCTGCCAATACGAATCCTGCGGTAAATGTTTCCCATGCCGTCTTGGGATGGAACATCTTCTAGAAATAGTAGAAAGAATTGCTAATTTTAATAGTGAACCGGGCGACATGGATCTAATGCGAAACGTAGGTGGAACAATGGAATCTGGTTCTTTGTGTGGCCATGGCCAATTAGGGTTCGGACCCATAAGATCCGCGATAAAACATTTCGAGGAAGACTTCACGTCACACATAGAAAAGGGTAAGTGCCCCACAGGTAGCTGTATCGGACCAAAGATCGTACCAACTAATACTCGACCATACGCTCACGATTTCACAACTGGAGACTAAGATGGCAGAAAAAGTCAATCTGACAATTGATGGTGTTGAGATAGAAGCAGATGCAGGAAGTATGATTATACAAGCTGCCATGGACAACGGCCTGTATATTCCATACTTATGCTATTACCCGGGTATGAAACCTTATGGGGCTTGCAGAATGTGCGTCGTAAAAGCAGAATCGCCTGGTCCAGATGGATCATTTAGACCTTTGCCAGGAAATCCAGCTTCTTGCACCACCCCAATATCAGAAGGAATGAAAGTAGAAACTAATACAGACGATCTAATACATCTCAGAAAAGGGGTGATGGAACTATTGATTTCTGAGCACCCTCATGGGTGTTTGAACTGTCACCGCATTGACCTGTGTGGACCATCAGATGTCTGCCTAAGGCATGTAAGTGTAAATGATCGTTGCGTAACTTGCCCTAAAAACGAACGATGCGAACTAAAAGATACTGTCCGATACATGGAGATGGAACTAACAACCCCATTGACCTACAACAATCGTCACTTGCCTCTGGATGTTAAAGATCCGTACTGGGATATGGACATGAACCTATGTATCGTTTGTGCAAGATGTGTCCGTGCGTGTGATGAGGTGAGGGGAGACAAAGCAATAACGTTAAAACAAAAATCGGGCCGTAGTATCATCGGAACAGCACAGGGAACTTCATTACTAGAATCTGGCTGTGAATTTTGTGGTGCTTGTATTGATGTTTGCCCAACTGGTGCAATCGTGGAGCGTGACTATAAATGGGATAAAGCTGAAAAGTAAGTGACAACGACATGCCCTCACTGTCCTGTAGGATGTCAACTTAACCTTGACATCAACAAAAGAAACAAGTTAGTGAGGTCAATACCCGAAAGAGAAGCACCTGCGAATCAAGGCATGGCCTGCTTTAAAGGCAAGTTTGGGCTCGACTTCGTAAACAACAAAAATAGACTTAAATACCCTCAAATAAGAAAGAATGGTCAACTTGAAAATGTCTCCTGGCCTGAAGCTCTCAACTACACAGCTGAGCGTCTTTCTGATTTTCAACAAAATGGAGAATATTCTGTTCTGGTTTCGCCAAGAAGTACCAATGAGGACTGTTTTGTCGCTCAAAAATTCGCCCGATCTGTTATGAATTCAAATAATGTAGATATATCCTCCAATATTAACGCCGATACCGAAAAAACGTTAAAAAATATGATCGGAGGAAGACCACAAAACCTCAACTGGTCTTTACTAAATTCCAAATGCATAGTGGTCGTGGGATCGAATTTAACTGAAGAACAGAACGTCTTAGGGGTACCTATCAAACAGGCAATATCTAAAGGATCAAAATTGCTTGTGATTGACCAAAGAGAAACTGAACTGACAAGATATGCCGACATATGGATTCGCCCGCGCGTTGGAACAGACGCCACAGTTATAGGGGCGATTATGCGCACCATAGTCGATGAATCATTAGAAGATCATGATTTTATAAGTAAACGATGTGTCAATTTTGATGATCTCAGGGGGTCACTCTGGGATTTTGACCTAAATAAAGTTGGGCAAATCACTGGCATCAGTCAGGACACTATTAGGCAAGCTGGCAGAATGATCGCAACGTCAGGGCCGGTATCTTTTCTATATGGATTGGAAACGCTTGAGATACCTCACCAGAACAACCTTGTTGCCGCAATCATTAACTTGTGCTTAATAACTGGGAACATAGAAAAGCCTTCAACAGGCATATATCCGTTGTTTTATGGCGCGAATGAGCGAGGAGCCAAAGACATGGGTTGCACACCCGACGATTGCATTAATAAATACAATGAGAAATCAGATGGAATCGAATTCATTAACATACATGATGCTCTAGCCTCAAAAAGAATAAAAGCTCTCCACTTAATAGGCGATAGCCCAAACTATCATAATGGGTTTCACGACAACTTTATAGAAACGCTAGATGATGTTGAATTCCTAGTACTCCAAGATTCTTTAAATAGTGACTTGTTAAACATAGCAGATGTAGTTTTACCTTCTGCGGCATTTAGTGAAAAAGATGGAAGTTACACAAACATGGAGGGAAGGATACAGTCGATACGACAAGCGATGGGACCTAAAGGAGATGAAGACGAAGATTGGCGCATTTTATCTCAAATTGCCCAGAGAATGGGTAATGCGGGATTTGACTACACAAACTCAGAATCGGTATTTCATGAGATTAAAGATACCATCCCAAATTATGAAGTAATAGACCGAGAAAAAATACCATTAGGAAATCAATTCACATCATTTACACCAATCGCAAAATTCAATTTTTCTTCAATCGAGCTAATTGCAGAAACTAACGCAAGTCGAAATGAAGAAAAATACCCTTTATTACTTGCTCCAGGTCGCGTGTTACAGGATCCGGATCGAGATGCCGAGATTGAAACCCACGAAAACATGTACAGAATAACAAGAAGTGAGATCGTGGAAATAAATGAACAGGATGCGATATTAATTGGTGCCTCCGAAGGTGACCTCATAAATGTCACAGGCAAAAACTTTGAGTTTACAGGTATCGCCCACGTAAACGGAATTCATCAAGGAATGGTGGCCTCAACATCCCTCTTCGGGAGCTTAATAGAATCAATGTCGAATAGTGAATACACAGATCCAGTTATCAATTTACAGAGCCTAGTACTATCTCCAGTAAATGTAAAAAAATTAGCCGGTAGCAAAAAGGAATGACAACATCCTTCATCTAACAAAATTTCTGGAGTTATCATGACTACTAAAAAGAACCAAAAAGCCCCTTTACAAGAAGTACATGTAATTCAAAGAGAGGCTAAAACCGAAGATTTACAAATCTTATGGATTGAAAAGCCATCTGGATATACATTTAAGCCAGGCCAATATTGCACGATAGGTTATGACGGTATAGAAAGGGCTTATTCAATAGCTTCAGCTCCCCATGAAGAACATTTGGAATTATTTGTCGAATTAGTTCCTGTTGAAGATGGTGGCGTTTTAACACCTAAATTATGGAACCTTAATCAAAGTGACAAAGTCACCATAAGACCTAGAGCAAAAGGCATATTCACTTTTAAAGAGGAAAAACCGAATCAACTTTTGATTTCAACAGTTACAGGTGTAGTTCCGTACGTCAGTTTTGTTCGAGACTACATATATAAAGGTAGAGATACTCATCATTTTTACATTATGGAAGGAGCAAGTTATCAAGACGAATTTGTATATGATCATGAGTTCTCCCATTTAGAGGAAAAATATCCAGAACTGATAACTTTCCTGCCCACCATTAGTAGGCCAGGAGAGGACAAAAACCAAGGTTGGTCAGGAAACACGGGAAGAGTTAATAATATTGTCGAAGACAAAATCAGGGAATTTTCCCTTCGGCCAAAAGACACCATGATATATGCGTGTGGTCATCCGGGCATGATTGAAGACGTTAAAGAACGTCTCACGCCAACAGGATTCGACTTTCTTGAGGAACGTTTCTGGAAAGATGAATGACATCAATGAATATTATTCTGCGGAATATCTACTAACAAGATTAGGGTCCTGAAGTATCAAAGTCCTTGTGGTACATCATAAGGAAATAGGTTAACCTCTTGTTCAACTATGACAACCCCGGCAAGAAAGCAATATTTGGATATCAAAAGTCATCATAAAGATGAAATTTTGCTTTTCAGGATGGGAGACTTTTACGAAACTTTTGATGACGACGCTAAATTAGTTTCAGAAAAATTAGAGATAGCATTGACCTCAAAA
>MDTE01143266.1_pt1 | contig 11532 bp, 12 predicted proteins | sample 811231 | NCBI WGS metagenome assembly MDTE01 (sample SAMN05326651, study PRJNA326480) | marine metagenome | isolation source: seawater | place: Indian Ocean: Red Sea | collected 2010
TACAAATGAAACCAAACAAGAAGATTTTGATGGAGGAAAAATCCACCCTCTCCAATTAGCTCTCGACGTTCAGAACGTTATGGAAGAAGATGATTGGTTGGTAATAGATGGAGGTAATACACATTTTTGGTCTGAGATTGCAATTAATATAGCTGGTTGGAAGGGGAAAAAACTTGGTGGAATTCTCCACCCTGGAACATTTAGTATGTTAGGTGTAGGTGTTTCGTTTGCCATTTCAGCAAAAAATAATCATCCGAAATCGACTGTGGTGCTTATTAGTGGTGATGGTGCATTTCTTTCTGGAGGACTTTCTATAGAGGCCGCGTTTCAAGAAAATAAACCAATAGTAGTAGTTATTGATAATAATGGAGGATTGGATTGTATTTCACAACAGCAAGAAAGATTGTTTGTAAGTGGTAAACACTTTGCTACTGATTTTCGAGATATACCATTTCACAAAATGTTTGAAGGTTTAGGAGGGTATGGAGAGCTTGTTACTAAAAGGGAACATCTTGAACCTGCTCTAAAGAGAGCTATTCAAAGTGGTAAAACCGCTTGTGTGAATGTGAAAGCCAAAGGAGTTATTAGTCCTATAGTTTTGGCTACAACCAATAAAAGAGACAAGGCATCTATAGAGTAGAGTTCTCATGGCAGTACTTTCAACACATTTATTAAATACATATAACGGTGATCATGCAGGATTTGTTAAAATTGAAATTTTTCAAATAAAACCAAATGGAAAAAAGAAAATCTTTATTGAATCTGAAACAGACAGTGGTGGTCGCATGTTGGAAGAATTTAATTTAAATAAAAATGACCTTAAAGATGAATATGAAATGGTCATCCATTCAGGTAAATATTTTTCTAAATTTCTTAAAAAAAATGAAAAAAAGAAAGTTGTTTCAGAAATAGTTATTCGCTTTAAAATGCAAGATGATACTAAAAAATATCATATCCCAATAATGATATCACCAAATAATTATTCTGTTTGGTGGTCTAGATAATAATGCATCAAAATCAAGATCAAAAATCTGGACTTAATATGTCTAGAAGGATTAGAAGGACGCCATTTACTGATAGAGTTGAAGAATTTGGAGTAAAAGGTTTTACAGTTGTTAATCATATGCTTTTACCAAAGTCGTTTTCAACGTCTTTAGAAGAAGATTATTGGCATTTAAAAAATCATGTTCAGATCTGGGATGTTTCTTGTCAAAGGCAAGTTGAGATTTCAGGTCCAGATGCTGAAATATTAGTCCAAAAAATGACACCAAGGCTAATAACTGAAATGAAAGTTGGTCAGTGTTTTTATATACCGTTAATAGATGAAAACGCCGGAATGATTAATGATCCTGTTTTATTAAAGATTGAAAGAAATAAGTATTGGTTATCAATTGCAGATTCAGATGTTTTGCTCTGGGCAAAAGGATTGGCTTTAGGGTTTGATTTGAAAGTCAATATTATTGAGCCTGAGATTTATCCTCTGGCAATACAAGGTCCAAAATCAGAAAAATTAATGATTTCGCTTTTTGGAAGTAAAGTTAGTAAAATTGAATTTTTTCATTTTGATTATTTTGATTTCCTTGGACAAAAACAGTTAATTGCAAGATCGGGTTACAGTAAGCAAGATGGTTTTGAAATTTATTTTTCTGGATTTAAGTTAGGTTCAAAACTCTGGGATGTAATTTTTGAAGCTGGTAAAGATTTCGATCTTTTACCCGCTTGTCCTAATTTGATAGAGAGAATAGAAGGAGGTTTGTTATCATACGGCAATGAATTTACTCGAGAAAACAATCCTTATGAATGCAATTTGGGATCGTTTTGCAGTGAAAATAATAATTTTGATTATATTGGTAAGAAAGCTCTAAACAAAATTAAAGAAGAAGGAATTACTAAGAAGATTAGAGGTGTTTTCTTTGATGGAGGTGCTTGTCCACCATGTGTAAAACCTTTTCCTGTTTACTCGAAAGAGGGTCTTAAAATTGGTGAAATTACGTCTGGAATTTTTTCTCCATATTTTCAAAGAAATGTTGGTTTAGCAATGATTTCAAAAAATTATTGGGATATTGGGAAACAGGTAGATGTTCATACTAGCGAGGGAAAAAAAAGAAAAGGTTTAGTTTCTTCTTTGCCATTCTCTAAAACTAATTAAATAACATGTTTAAATTTATGATATATTTTTTATGATTTGTTTATAGTATTTATAATTATTAGAGGATATTCAAAATGGTTCACAAAAGAATTAGGCAGTTTAATACTAAAGAAACATATCCCGAACAAAAATTAGATAACGACCTATCGCAAGCTGTAGTTGCAAAAGGGACAACAGTTTTTCTCAGAGGGCAAGTCTCTCAAGATTTAGATACTAGAGAAAGTTTAAATATTGGAAACGCTGGGTTGCAGACAAAAAAAACAATGGAAAATATTGATATGCTTCTAAATGAAGCAGGTAGTTGTATGGATCACGTGTGTAGAATTGTTGTATATTTGACTGACATAAGATACCGCGATGAGGTTTATCAGGAAATGGGAAAATGGATGAAGGGTGTATTCCCATGTTCTACAGGTATAGTTGTTCCTGCTTTAGCAAGGCCAGAGTGGATTGTGGAGATAGAAGTTACTGCTGTAATTCCAGAATAAAAAAGTATTTAATGAAAAAATTATATGTTTGAAAATATTAATAATAAATCGAGTGAAAAGACGCTTTTAGAATTAAAAGACCTGGCTTCAAAAAAGCTTAGTAAAGCTAGAGCAATGCCTAAAGAACTCTATACTTCCAATGAAATACTTGAACTAGAGAAAAATCTTATATTTTCGAATGAATGGGTTTGCGCTGGAAGAGAAAAAGAAATTCCATGTCCTGGGGACTACTTTACTTTTCAAATTGATACCCAACCTATAGTAGTTTTGAGAGATGAAAAAAATAATGTAAGGGCATTATCCAATGTCTGTCTTCATAGAATGATGAAAATAGTTGAGGGGAAGGGAAATAAGAAAAGATTTACTTGTCCATATCATGCTTGGACATATAATCTCGATGGCCAATTAGTAATGGCAAAATACATGGATAGAACAGATTGTTTTAAGAAAGAAAACATGAAATTGCCTCAAATAAAATGTGAAGTATTTTTAGGCTGGATTTATGTTTCTCTGAATAATAATACTCAGAGCGTTTCAAGTAAACTAAATGAACTTCATGAAATTGTTGCTCCTTATTCAATGGAGAATTATGTTGATATTATATCTGAAGATCTTACATGGAATACAAACTGGAAAATTTTAACAGAAAATTTTATGGAGGGCTATCATTTGCCAGTTGCCCATTTAGGAACAGTAGGACCTCATATTAATCTTCTTGATACTGAATTTGATAAAAGGGGTGCCTTTGAAAATTTTACATACCAGACCTTTACAAAGAACCCCGACGCATTGGTAGGAACAGCTCATAAAAACAATAAAACCCTTAAGGGAAAATGGAGGCATACATCCATATTGCCTACAATCTTTCCAAGCCATATGTATTCACTAGCTCCTGACCATCTTTGGTATCTTTCATTACAGCCTTGCGGAACGGATAAAGTGAATATTAAATTTGGAGCTGCCCTTGCCCCTGAAGTTCTGGAAGATAAAAAAGATCCTGAACCATTTTTGGATGAGACAAGAAGGTTTTTATATGAAGTTCAGAATGAGGATCGTTATGTGGTTGAAGGAATATACAAGGGAATTTGTTCTCCTTTAGGACAACCTGGTCCATTAAGTTGGCTAGAAAGAGAAAATCATGAGTTCACCCAATATATTGCAAGAAAATTAACTAAAATAATAAAAGGATAAACTTATGACTTTTTCAATTGTTGGCTTTTGTGAAGAAACAAAAATGTCTGGAGTGGCTATTACCACCTCAAGTATATGTGTTGGAAGTAGGTGCCCTTGGGTAAGAGCTAACGTAGGGGCTGTGGCTACGCAAAATATTACAGATCCTAGTATTGGTAATGAGATACTTGATGAATTGGAAAAAGGTTCTTCTTCTCAAGATGCTTTAGATAAAGTAATTACTAATAGAAAATATATAGAATTCAGGCAAGTAGCAGTAGTAGATATGAATGGACACACAGCTAGTTATACAGGGAAAAATATTTTAGGTAAAAACTCTGTTTCAGAAGGCAAACATTGTATTGCGGCTGGGAATCTTTTGCAAAGCGAAAAACTCCCTGATGAAATGGTTCAATCTTTTCAAAGTTCCACAGGAAATCATTTGGCTGAGAGATTAATGCAAGCTTTACAATCAGGAATCGATGTAGGTGGAGAAGTGGGACCCACTCACTCGTCTGCTTTATTAATAGCGGATAAACAAAAATGGCCTCTCATCGATTTGAGAGTTGACTGGGAAGATAATTGCCCAGTTAAAAAGCTAAAGTCGCTTTGGGTTGACTATAAACCGCAGATGGAATCCTACTTGTTAAGAGCCTTAAACCCTTCAAAAGCCCCAAGCTATGGTGTCCCTGGGGATCAATAAAATATCAAATACCTTTTTGCAAACGGTTTATAAGTGTTGATAGCATTTGGTCACATGCTTTAAGTTGAACAGCACTAACAAATTCATCAGGCTTGTGACCTTGATTCATAGAGCCTGGACCACAAACTACAGTTGGAATAAGAAGTTCAGAAGAGAATAAACCACCCTCGGTTCCAAAAGCGACTTTAATAGTATCATTTGATCCTGATAATGATTTTACAAATGAAACAACTTCAGAATTAATATCAGTTTCTAAACCTGGGTAATGATTTGTGGTAGATATTTTAATATCTGCCGAAGGAGTTAATTTTTTAGCTTTGTCAACTATCTTTTTAATTTTTCCATCAAGCTTTTCTAAAATAGATTCAGGATTATCAGAAGCAAGATTTCTAATTTCAAAATCTATAAATGTTTCTTTTGGTACAATGTTTAAAACTATTCCCCCATTAATTTTGCCAACATGAAGAGTGGTGTATGGGATATCATAGGCATTATCTTGAGTACCATTGTTTTTTAAGTCATCTTGTATTTGACGTATTTCGCTAACTAAATCACAAGCAAGGTGAATTGAATTAATTGCTGTAGGAGCTAGAGCCGAATGAGCTTCAGAGCCAAAACAGGAGGCTTTTAATGCTGTTTTACCTTTATGTCCAGTTGCTACCGCCATTGATGTTGGTTCTCCTACGATGCACATGGACGGAAGTAAACTAGTATTTTTCAACATTTCTAGCATCGATCTTACGCCTAAACATCCTATTTCTTCATCGTAAGATAGTGCTAGGTAAAGGGGGGATGATAAATTTAATTCTTGAGCTTTAATAAAAGCATTCACTGCCGATGCAACAAACCCTTTCATGTCCGCGGTGCCCCTTCCATAATACAATCCATTTTCAAAGGTACACTTGAAAGGTGGTTTACTCCATTTTTGTCCATCAATTGGAACGACATCAGTATGACCTGAAAGCATTACACCGTGATTAATTTTGGGGCCAGTAACAGCAAAGAGATTGGCTTTGGTCCCTTCTTTGTTTGAGATGATTTTGGGTTTGACAACTTTAGTAGTGATTAATTCAGAGATAAAATGAATTAATTCAAGATTTGAATCTCTACTAACTGTTGGGAATTCAATTAACTTCTTTAAAATGTCCGTTGTATTCATTTACTATAATCTTTTTAAATTAATTAATCTTTTAACAACTTAATGTAATTATTTACATAACAAACTAAAAATTAATTATAGAGAGTTGATATTTTTTGGCTTGTTAACTAACCATACACCTGTGCAAGCTATACCAAATCCAATAATTCCCCAAAAGCTAAGTGTTTCATTGAAAACGATATAACCCAGAATTGCAGATACAGGGGGTGCTAGGAAAAATAAACTAGCTGTATTTGCTACTTTGCTTCTTCTAATTAAAATCATTAAAATACTTATTGCTCCAAGTGAAACTAGAATTGTTAACCAAGTCATGGCTATCATCAGTTTCAATGAAATGTCAAAATAGAATGGTTCTATAGTAATCAACAATAATAAAAAGAAAATTGCTGCAAAAAACGCTTGAAAAGTATTCCCACTCAAAATATCCATTTCATGTAAATATTTTTTTTGGTGAATAGTAGCGTATGAAATACCGGATAGGGCAATTATGCAGCTTATTAAACCAATCAAAGATATCTCACCACCTATTCTTGGCCATATTACTAAAATGACACCCATCATTCCAAGGAATACACCAATCCATTGCTCTAAAGTTATTTTTTCTTTGATAATTTTGACGGCTAAAAAACATGTTAAAATTGGATGAATTGAAACAATTAATGAGGCTATACCAGCTGGAGTTCCTTTTGAAATTGAGTAAAAAACTCCTCCAAGATAGAAACCATGAAGTAAAACGCCGACAATCGCTAGATGCTTTATTTCTTTTTTTTGAGGCCAAGAGTTTTTAAATACAACAACCATCAGAGCGAAAATTATTGCAACAATAGCAAACCTTATTGAAAGCATGCTAAAAGGCCCTGCGTCTCCTAAACCAAGCTTGGCTGCAACAAAAGCACTAGCCCAAAGAAATATAAATCCAATTTTTAAAATTAAATCTGTCATATTTAGGAACTATAAGAAATTTGTATAGAAAATCGAGGATTATATATGGTGTTATTTAAAGAAATCTTAATTAAATAATATGAAGAAGAATATTATTTTTAAATTTTAATCTAGTTTGAATAAAGGTTATATTGAACAAATAGCTTGAATTGGTTAAAATAAGAAAGTTTTATTTGGCTAATTATAATTATATCAGGGAAACAATAATGGCAAAATATGTTTTAATGGGTAAATATTCTAATGAATTCTCGTCAGCAATGGTTCATACACCTCAAGATAGGATGGATGTTGTGGAGCCAATGTTAATAAATTTTGGAGTTAAACTTATAGAATTTTTATATATTCCAAATAATCCAAATGATGATTTTATAGCCATAGTTGATGCTTCTGAAGAAAAGTCTTTATTAGGTGCTGTCCAAATGGTTTTTGCATCGGGTACATTTACAAGGGTCAATGCATTCAGAGCATTTAGTTCAGGAGAAATGAAAGAGATCTTTCAAAAAGGTCATGATGGCATGAGTTCTTTCATTTCTGCTAAGAAGGCTGCAGGATTTGAATAATGTATGGCAGAGTAATTTCTTTTACGCTTTTAGCACCATCGCTTTGGTCAGTTGTTGAATCTATTGGTTCAAAGAAAAATGACGGTGACTATAAAAGATTTCTTTTTAAGTCTGCTGAAAATGCAGGTTTTCTTGTTGAATTGTTTGATGAAAGAAAAACAGCTGGTCAGAATATTGAGGCTCTAAAAGCTATGCAAGGCTTGCGTGAACAAGCAATGGCTAAAGTTACTGTTTCAGAAGGAGAAGGATTAGGAATTTAAATATTCTTTATTCCTCAATAACATCTCCTGAACCACCTATTTCTTTAGGCATGTCTTTGAATTTAGGTAGCCCATCATTGATTTTTAAAACACTTTCTGAGTAATGAACATGAAATTTAGGATTAAATTCAACTTTTGGTGTTATAGCATAGTAAAGGTCTATTAAACCCATTTCTGGATGAACATTCATTATATGACCACCACATTTTGAACACCAAGTACGGGTGCTCCCTGGGGTTTTATTATAAGTTTTTAATAATTCTTCACCCTTTGTGATTTTTATGTTGTCATTTTTCCAAAGAATGGCTGCATTAACCGGCCCTGCAGACCAATGTCTACATGATTCACAGTGGCAATATAACATTAGTTCTGGTTCGCCAGATGCTTCTATTTCAACACTTTTACAAAAACATGTACCTTTTTGCATAATTGACTCCTCAAGATTCAATTCTTGTTAAATTCATAATAAAAATCTATTAGATAAAATGATATTTGTACAATTTTTATTAACTTCAAAGAAATATTTATTGAGAAATGATCAATATAAATAGTATAACATTTTCAATTCAAGGGATTCCTCTTTTAAAAGATGCCTCTGCTTTTATTCCAAAAGGGCATAAAATAGGCATTGTTGGACGAAACGGTTCAGGTAAAACTTCTTTATTTCGCTTATTGAAAAATGAATGGCAGATTGATGACGGAGCTATTGAATTACCGTCAAATTATAAAATTGGAAGTGTTGATCAAGAAGCACCGTCTTCAAACATATCTCTAATTGAAACGGTTTTGTCTCATGATAAAGAGAGGGCGACCTTATTAAAAGAATCTCTTCAAAAATTAGAACCGGATAGAATTGCTGAAATTCAAATTAGGCTAAATGATATTGACGCATTTTCAGCAGAGGCGAGGGCATCCAAGATTTTATCGGGACTTGGATTTAATGAGTTCGATCAAAAAAGGAATTGTAGTGAATTCTCAGGAGGATGGAGAATGAGGATTGCCTTAGGTTCAGTATTATTTTCACATCCAGATATCCTTTTATTAGACGAGCCTACTAATTATTTAGATTTAGAAGGAACAGTTTGGTTGGAAAGTTTCTTAACTAAATACCCAGCAACTGTATTAATTATTTCTCATGATAGAGATTTATTGAACAATTCTGTTGATGGAATACTTCACCTTAATAATTTGAAATTAACATATTATCGAGGAAACTTTGATCAATTTGAAAAAGAGCTGAGTAATAAAATTCAATTACAACAAACAATGATAAAGAAACAAGATGCTGAAAAAAAACATATAAAAAATTTTGTTGATAGGTTTCGCTATAAAGCTTCTAAAGCTCGGCAAGCACAATCAAGGTTAAAGAAATTAGAAAAAATGGAAAAAGTTACAAACTTATCGGTTAATCCTGTTTTACCGTTTAACTTTCCTAATCCTAAAGAATTGCCCTCTCCATTAATAACAATTGAGAAAGGGGCCATAGGGTATAATAAAAAAGTTATTTTAAGTAATATAAATATTTTTGTAGGTAATGACGATAGAATTGCTTTGTTAGGTGTCAATGGGCAAGGCAAGTCAAGCTTATCAAAGGTTTTAGCAGGTCGTTTAGATTTAATAAAAGGTAAATTGATAAAATCTAGAAATTTGAAAATAGGTTATTTTTCTCAACATCAACTTGATGAATTAACACCTGATTTAAATTCAATTGAACATTTAGTGCGTTTAAAGCCAGACCAAACAATAACTCAAATTCGTTCCGAATTGGGCTCTTTTGGGATTGGAGAAGATATCGCAGAAAATCCTGTAGAAACCTTGTCTGGTGGTCAGAAAGCCAGACTTCTTCTATCTTTGGCCACGATAGATAACCCTCATCTTATCATACTTGATGAGCCAACAAATCATTTAGATATTGAAACTAGAGCTGTCTTGGCTCATGCTTTAAACAAGTTTCAAGGAGCAATAATTTTGGTTAGTCATGATGTATTTCTAATAGAAATGATTGCTGACAGACTTTTATTACTTCAAGATGGGTTGGTTTTAAATTTTGAAGAAGATATCAGAGATTATATAAAATCTTTGCTTTCAAAAGATGTCAAAATTAATAAAAAAGGAAAAATTAAAAAAAAAGCTAAAGAAAAAAAGAATACAAACAAATTTTCAAGATCAAAATTGTATTCTCAAATCAAAAATTGTGAAAAAACAATCTTAAAGTTAGAAACTGAGAAAGAACAAATTGAAATTAAAATGACTAAACCTGACTTTTATCTTGCTAGAAATACTCAAATGATAAAAGAATTAAGCGATGAATTAAGGAATATTAATAATGATTTAGAAAAGCAGGAAGCATTGTGGTTTGATCTTCAATCAAAACTTTAGTTAAAATAAAAAATTATGAAAAGCATGAATTTAGAAAAAGTGATTGATGCTGCTAGGGGTTTAGTAAAAGCAGATTTGGTATTGAAAGGTGGAAAGCTTTTTGACCTTACCACAGGAGAAATTAATGAAACCGACATCGCAATAGTTGATGATATAATTGTAGGAGTTTATTCAAAATATGAAGGTAAAAGTGTCATAGATGTTTCTGGTAAATACATAGTACCGGGTTTTATTGACACTCATCTTCATATTGAATCTTCTATGGTTACTCCATTTGAATTTGAAAGATTTGTTTTGCCTAGAGGAGTTACAACAGCAATTTGTGATCCCCATGAAATTGCAAATGTTAAAGGTGTTGAAGGGATAAAATACTTTCTTGATGCATCAGAAAAAATGCTGATGAATTTATTTGTCCAACTTTCTAGTTGCGTTCCATCCTCTCCATTAGAAACTTCAGGTTCAGAAATAAAATTTGATGATCTTAAGGGTTTTATGAATCATCCAAATGTAATTGGGCTTGCAGAAATGATGAATTATCCTGGTGTTATTAACAAGTCTGAAGATGTAATTGAAAAATTAAATGGTTTTAATAAAAAACATATTGATGGACATGCTCCTCTACTTTCAGGAAAAAATCTCAATGCATACTTATCATCAGGAATTTCAACTGAACACGAAGCAACTAACATAAATGAAGCTAATGAGAAACTTAAAAAAGGTTTGAAAATACTTATTCGAGAAGGTTCAGTGTCCAAAGATCTTGAATCATTGTCTGCATTAATTACTGAACGAAACTCACCTTTTATTGCTTTTTGCACTGATGATCGAAATCCTCTCGATATTATTGAACAGGGGCATATAGATTATTCTATTCGAAAAGCCATTAAATTAGGTGCAAATAAATTAGCGGTATACAGAGCATCTAGTTATTCTGCGGCCCAGTCATTTAATTTAATTGATAGGGGATTAATTGCCCCAGGATGGAAGGCTGATATTGTTGTTTTAAATAATCTTGATCAATGTGAAGCAGAACTAGTAGTTTCAAATGGTAAAGTTGTCTCAGATAATTTATTTTCTAGTCGCAAAATGATTAAGCCTATAGGCAGGAAAACTGTTAAATCTAAATCTATTAAATCATCAGATTTAGTTTATTTTTCTGATAAAAATGAAATAGATGTAATAGGAATAATTCCTGGCAAGATTATAACCGACCATTTGAAAGTAAAAATTTCAAATCAGGATGGAGTGATTTATCCAGACACGAAAAAAGATATAGCTAAAATTGCTGTTATTGAAAGACATGGAAAAAATGGAAACTTGTCCAAAGGTTTTGTAAAAGGTTTTGGTTTTGAAAAAGGTGCTGTTGCATCTACAGTTTGTCATGATCATCACAATATTGTGGTAGCAGGAGTTAATGATGAAGATATGGCTCTTTCAGCAAATTATTTAAAAGAAATTGAAGGTGGTTTTGTAGTGGCAGAGAATGGAAGAATAACTGCGGAGATAGCTTTGCCAATTGCGGGTCTTATGAGTTTAAAGACATTTGACGAGGTATACATAGAGCTTATTAATTTGAGAAAAGAAGCTAGAAAACTTGGTATTACTTTGGAAGAGCCTTTTCTTCAACTTGCTTTTTTAGCTCTTCCAGTTATACCTCATCTTAAAATCACTGACATGGGTTTAGTGGATGTTAATCGTTTTGAAATAATTAAATAAAATGAA
>MDTE01080643.1_pt1 | contig 11531 bp, 11 predicted proteins | sample 811231 | NCBI WGS metagenome assembly MDTE01 (sample SAMN05326651, study PRJNA326480) | marine metagenome | isolation source: seawater | place: Indian Ocean: Red Sea | collected 2010
ATTCAGAAAAATTTTTACATAACATTTTTTTAAATTTATTGATTATTTAATATTTTTGATGGAATACCCTCCTTTAATAAAGTACCATTTTCTATTTTAAAAATATAATCACAATTTTCTAAAGTACTATACCTATGAGAAATCATTATCAATAGTTTTTCATCCAATAGTTTGTTTACATTATTAATAATTTTTTGTTCTGTTTTTGAATCTAATGCACTTGTAGCCTCATCGAACACTAATATATTACTATTTCGATAAAGAGCTCTTGCAATACCAATCCTTTGAAGTTGGCCACCACTAAGTTGAACGCCTCTTTCTCCAACATTACTGCTATAACCTTGATTTAATTTTTTAATGAAGTTATCAATACTTGCTTTTTTAGAAGCGATCTCAATATTATCCATATCAATGCTATTTAAATTTTCTCCAAAGGCAATATTTTCAGCAACTGTGCAATCTAAAAGAAAAATATTTTGAGGCACATGGGCAATTGAATTTCGCCAGTTGATTAAAAGTTTTTCATTTTCTTTATCAAATATATCTTTACCATCTATTAAGACTTTCCCTTTATTAGGTTTCAATAAACCCATAATAATATCAATTATTGTACTTTTTCCACTTCCAGTACTTCCTATAAATCCTATTCTTTGGCCATTTTTAATTTCAAGATTTATATTTTTTAAAACATAATCTTGATTATTAGAATATCTGAAATAAACATTTTCAAGAGTCACCTTTTGAAATTTCATTAGGTTATTATCGGGTCTATTGGAAATTCCAACTGGTTGTTTTATTCCTGAAAGTATTGAATCTATATCTGAAGAAAACCCTTTAACTGTTGACCAACAAACATAACATTGTTGAAATTGAGGAATCATTCTTTGCAAACCTAATGCAAATGCTCCTAATGTAGTAATTAGTGATAAATCTTGGTTTTTTTCAATAGAGAGAAACGCTGCTATTATTGCTATTAAAATTATAGATAAACCTTGCAGAAGATTTTTTGGGAAACCTGTTAAAAAACTATTTTGAGCTAATAAATCAAAAAAAGTTTGATCTGTTTTTTTATAAACATTAAAAAAAACTGGATGACTTCCACTAAGAATTATGTCCCTTATTCCTCCTAAACTTTCTTGAAGTACCTTAATTCTTGATCTTGAGTTAGATAAGATAGATTTACTATTTATCTTTAATTTTCTTCTAACAAAAAATCCAATTAAAAAATATGAAGTTAAAAGAGATAAGAGAATAGATAGAGCTATAAAATTATTTAAAGCAATTAATGTGCAATATATAATCGTTCCTACCACAAACGAAGTACACATTCTGAAAAATAATTTGCAAGAAGAAATTGTATTACGCATTTCAATAGTTAAGCTGTTAATTATCTTGCTGGTATTTTGACTTAGATGACTTAAGTAAGATTTATAAAGAGTTTTTCTAAAAAATTGGGAACTTAAATCACTCCCAATTTTTGCTCCTAGCCTTTCAATTAGCCAAACATTAATCAATTTTATTATCGTTGCAAATATGATTGCGACAATAAATATAAGAAGAACAGGTTTTAATATTTCTAGATAATCTTCAGAATTTTCAAAATTAATATAATTTTTTAAAAATGGTATTTTTGAAATTTCATTTGGATTGTTTATAAGAGTTATAAAAGGAATTACTGAACCTATTAAAAAAATTTCTGATATACCACTTATTATCATTGTTCCTAATAGAAAAAAAATCTGGAACTTCCTTCTCTTAGGTATTATTGAAAATATTTCTAGTTGAGAATAGATAGTATAATTTTTTTTTAAAAAAGTCTTAACCTTCATATCTTGCGTAAAAATTAACGAGAGATTTTAAATAGAATAGTAACCCAGAAAAGGTATTAATTCTATAATTGCTTTCTTTTATATTTATTTTTTTACTATTAATTTTTAATGATTAATTATAACTTTATTTAAAAAAGACAATATTATTTCCAGGATAATAAGTTTGAAAGTTGAAATTATTTGGTAATATTAAAATTTTTATTTGTAAAGATTAATGATTTGACATAAATTAAAAATCTAAAACAAATAAGTCTCTTATAAATTTTAAGGGATATTTATGTATTAATGTAGCGAGGCTTATAATAAGTAAAAGTCAAAAAATTTTTCAATGTTTAGTCCCATTATATTTTTTGCTTATAAAAGGCCATTTCATACTTTTCATTCACTTGATGCTTTAAGTAAAAATATAGAATCTCAAGAATCAGACTTGATAGCTTATATAGATGGACCAATTAACGTAAAAGAATTACACTTAATAGATAGTGTTGAAAAAATTATTAATTCATTTGGTCAAAAGTTTAAATCACTTAAAATTTATAGATCCGATGTAAATAAAGGTTTAGCAAATAATATCAGGGATGGTGTAACTAATACTCTTAAAACTTATGAAAATATAATCATCCTGGAAGATGATATATGTGTATCAAATTCATTTCTTAGATATATGAATGAATCATTAAGAAAATATCAACATAGTGATGAAGTCTGGCATATAAATGCTTTTAATTTGCCAATAAAAGGAAATGCCGAAAAAGAATATATATTCTTAAGGATAATGTACTGTTGGGGATGGGCTACCTGGAGAGATAAATGGTTTTCCTTTATTAACGATCATTTAGCGCAAGATCCATATCACATTTCTTTTTTATTCAATAAAAAAATGCGAAGTGATTTAGATCTTGGATTGAGATTCAGCCCATTTTGGTCTCAATTGGAACAAAATAAAAAACAAAAAAATACATGGGCAATTTTTTGGTATTGCCATATCTTCTTGAATAAGGGGTTATGTTTAACTCCTTCAAATAGCTTTGTAAAAAATATAGGGCTAGATGGTAGTGGGACTAATTACAAATCATCTAATGTTATCTCTCAAAAAACACTAAAAAATAGCTTCGATTCAAATTTACCATCAAATATAAATGAAGATGAAGAAACTATAAATCAAATAAAATCTTTTTATTTTAAAAATAAAATTAGTATATTTAAAAAAATATACCGAAAATTAATGAGATTATTTAATTCTATCTAATTAGATTTAAATAAAACAACAATTCCCTTTTTTAAAAAAGACCTTTTACTAAATAAGAATTTATTTAAAAATAAAAGGAATTTTTTTAAAATAATACTTTTTTGGTTACTAATAAATACTTTGATATAATTAGATTTTTTAATAAAAAATTTTTCAGAGACCATCTTACCATTTGCCCTTACTCTTGAAGCTTTTATATCCAATAACGAAGTTTTTGCTTTGCTTTGAAAAATACTATAAAATAATAAACATTCAGGTATTAAATAATTTTGAGTATTTCGTAAAAAATTGTTTATTTGATTAATCCTGTTTGCATAAATATAAGAAGCATAATCTGAAGTGCAAATTGCAAATCTATCATTAAATCCTCTATAAAATTGCCAGTTAGGAATTGCAATATAATCTTTTGAACTATTTAGTAAATCTTGAATATTTTTCTCAAATGAATCCCAATAATATAAATCTGGTCTTGCAAATATTGTCAGATCAGAATTATTTTCCTTAGAAATCTCATAAACTTTCTTAAGTGAAAAAAGCTGATGAATAAGATTTCTTATGGATTTATAATCATCCTTAAATATATCACCATATTTCATAATATTTTCTAGCGAGTAATTATGAAATATCAAATTTGGTTCCTCAGAAATTAATTTATCTGCATTAAATAAATTCCAATTATTCTTAATTTTAATTTCATTTTCTTGTGACCTTAAGTTCTTTATTAATTTTAAATCATAAAAGTGACAAAATATTTTAACTTCAGCAAATTTCCTAGCAGGAGATATCAGATTGCTTTTTATAGAAGGAAAAGTTTTTTCCAAGTCTCTTGTAATACCAAAAAAACAAATAGATATTTTCTTTCTCATAAAAATTTATCGAATAATTTTATTTGTTTAGATTTTTTCTATATTTAATATCATTTTTAGAATTCTTATTTTTAATTATTTTAATATTTAAAACCTTCTTCATTCTAACATTCCCTGCCTTTTAGAAATATCATTAAAACTATTTTTACCATTCTCATTAAACCAATTTTTATTTTCGATATACCATTTTATAGTTTTAACTATTCCCTCTTCAAATGTATGCTTTGGTTGCCAATTCAGATCATTTGAAATACAAGTTGAATCAATCGCATACCTGAAATCATGTCCAGGTCTATCTTTGACAAATTTAATTAATTCTTTATATGAGGCTTTATTTGGTAAAATCATATCTAACTTATTACAAATAATATTTACTAATTCAATATTAGACTTTTCACTAGATCCACCTATACAGTAGGTTTTACCAGGTTTAGATTCGAATAATACTTTAATTAAAGCTTCTATATGATCATCCACATAAATCCAATCACGAATATTTGAACCATCTCCATATACTTCAATTGGATTATGATTTAAAGCGCTAAGAATAACTTTTGGAATTAACTTTTCCGGGTATTGCAATGGACCATAATTATTTGAACAATTTGAAACTACTGTAGGTAAGTTGTAGGTATGAAACCAAGATCGAACTAAATGATCGCTTGCAGCTTTTGAAGCAGAGTAGGGGCTTCTGGGATCATAAGGAGTAGATTCATTAAATTTTCCATTTTCATCTAGAGATCCAAATACCTCATCAGTACTAATATGATGGAATTTAAAAATTTTTCTATTTTCAATTGATAATTGATTGTAGAAAGCCCTAGAAATCTCAAGTAGATTTTTTGTCCCAATAATATTACTATCAATAAAAATATTTGGGTCATCTATTGATTTGTCTACATGACTTTCAGCTGCAAGGTGCATAATTAAGTTAGGCTTATATAAAAAAATTATTTTTGATAAATTATCATAATCGCATAAATTAACTTTGAAAAATTTATATCTTTTCAGATATTTTTGGTCCAAAGAATTAAATAATTTAAGATTGTAAGGATAGCTTAGTTTGTCTAAATTAATAACAAAATGACTGGTAGTAGTAAGCAAAGTTTTTATTAAATTTGAACCAATAAAACCTGCACCTCCAGTAATAAGAATTTTCATATTTTCTTAATTCATGATTGATGAGCTAATCTTTTTCAAAACATTATTTAACTCATCTCTCCAATGATAAGATTGTAAATCAAAGAATTCTCTTGTTATGAAAGAATTTAATACTGAATATTTTGGTCTTAAGGCTTTTGAATCTAAATCTTTTGTGAGTATCGGTTCAATCTTAGGAAGATTATCAATGAGACCATGTCTTAACGATAGATCTCCAATAGCATGCGCAAAATCATACCAACTAGCTACACCTGAATCACTCCAATGGAATATTAAGGTTTGAGATCTATCAAGCCTTTTAGAATTAACTATTAACCAGCATAATTTTGATAATGTATAAGCACTTGTAGGAGTTCCAACTTGGTCTAATACAACTTTTAGGGGTTCATTATTTTGAAAATAGTTTTTTTGAAGTCTTAAAATTGTTTTTAAAAAATTATTTCCAAAGTCACTATATATCCAACTAGATCTTAATATTACGTGACCAGAATAATTTAAAATGTTTTTCTCTGCATTCACCTTAGACATACCATAAATATTAATAGGATTAACTTTATCATTTATAGAATATGGATAAGATTTTTCTCCATTGAAAACAAAATCAGTACTGAATTGCAAAAGTCGACCTCCATATCCACTTAAGATTTTACAAAGTTCTGTAGGCCCCTCAGAATTTACTTTATATGTCAATTCTTTTAATTCTTCCGCCTTGTCTACATTAGTAAAAGCAGCGGCATTAATTAACCAATCTGGTTTAATTTCCAGAATAAATTCTTCACAATCTTTTTTATTAGTAATATCTAGTTGATTTTTATTACAAAAAATACATTCATTCTTTTCAGGTTTAGTTTTCTCAAGAGCTTTACCCAGTTGTCCATCAGCACCTGTAATTAATATTTTCATTAGAATAAATCTTCCTTAGATAATTCTGATAACATTAATCCTTTTTGATCTTTAATGCTTAATTTAAAAGCATTATTTTCTATTTTGTTCAATGGCCAATTAATATTTATATCTTTATCATTCCAAATAATAATTTTTTCTGAATCCTTTTGCCAAAAATCATTTACTTTATAAGAAACATCAGCTAAATCAGAAAGAGTTAAAAATCCATGAGCGAAGCCCTGAGGAATCCAAAATTGTAGATTATTATCAGAAGATAATTCTATGCCTGCCCATTCGCCAAAGGTTTGCGATCTTTTCCTAAGATCAACAGCTACATCGTAAATACATCCATTTATGCATCTAACTAATTTGCCTTGAGCAAATGGCTCTTTTTGATAATGTAATCCTCTTAATATTCCCTTTCTAGATCTTGACTGATTTTCCTGTACAAAATCTCTTTTTATATTATTATCTTTTTTAAGAATTTCGGACCATTCATTACGATTCCAGGTGACTTGAAAGGAACCTCGTTGATCTTCATGTATTGTTGGCAAAATCTTTATTAATCCTTTTATGATTCTTCCTTTGTTGCTAGTAACTTTCTCTAAAAACATACGATTACCTTTTTGGAGATTTTATTAGATCCATTAAATAACTACCATAACCACTTTTAATTAATCCTTTAGCAATTTCTCCAAGTTGATAGTCATTAATCCAGCCTTTCCTCCAGGATATCTCTTCTGGTAAACCAATTTTTTGACCTTTACGCTTCTCTATAGTCTGAATGTATGAAGATGCTTCACATAAGGAATCTACAGTTCCCGCGTCTAACCAGGTAGCATTAGAATCTATCTTCTCAACAAATAATCTTCCCTCTTTTAAATATTTGTTATTAACATCTGTAATTTCTAATTCTCCCCTATCAGATTTTTTTAATTCTTTAGATTTTTCAACAACAGTTTCATCATAAAAATAAAGGCCAGTTATTGCATATTTACTTAAAGGTATCTTTGGCTTTTCTATAATTTCTTTTACATAACCATCATCAGAAAAATTTACATTCCCATATCTTTCTGGATCACTTACTGGATAGGCAAAAATATAGGCTCCATTATCTTTTTTTGCAGAAATATCAAAAAAATCATTGCCAAATCCACAAAAGATGTTATCTCCAAGTATTAGAGCTGAATTAGTATTTTTAATAAAACTTTCTCCAATTATAAAAGCCTCTGCTAAGCCATTTGGAGATTTCTGTACTCTGTATTGAATTTCAATTCCATAGGAAGAACCATCTCCCAATAGAGATTTAAAAATATTAATATCACGCTCTGTAGTTATAATTAAAATTTCTCTAATATCGGCACTCATTAGGGTGGATAGAGGATAATAAATCATAGGTTTATCGTAAACCGGTAAGAGCTGCTTACTAAGCACCTTCGTTATTGGATATAGTCTCGTTCCATTACCACCCGCAAGAATTATTCCTTTTCTATTCATGGAAAGATTTATTTTGATCCTTTATTATACATCATAATTTTAAGTTAATTTATAAATAAAAAAATATAAAATTATAATTCAAGTAAATAATATGCTTAATTATAATTAGCATATTAAGATAAAAAATATTTTAAAAATATACCTTTATGAAATTAATATTTATAAATATAATATGTTATTAGTCTATTTAATAATGTTTATTATTTATCTTAAAAAAATTTTTTAAAATTAATTTATTAAATATGATATTTGAAAATAATTTGCACAAATATAATTAATTATTTAAATTTCTATATTGAACCAAAATGAAAAATCAATTTATTTTTAAAAAATATTTTTATCTATATTTTTTAACATTATTTTTTTTAGAAACTTCTTTAGATAATAAATAAAAAATTTTATAATATATGGCTTTGTTAAAAAAGGAGCTGGACGAATTATAGGTGACTCAAATTCGTGTAAATATACAAACTTCCTTTTAGAGATTGATATTGCAAAGTAAGCATTTGATTTCTTAAATTTATTTCCTTCTAATTTTGGAAATAACTTATTAATATCACTCGATAACTTTATTACATAAGGGGGTTTCTCATAAATTAATTTCTTTAATGATTTATTATTTTCGTCCATTTTAAAATTATATTCTGCAAGTGTATGAGAAGATCCTTTTTTCTCACAATAAAGATATGGTGTATTAGTCCATAATTCTTTAAATTTTTTATCACTAAATAACAAATTTTTAAATAAATTATCCATCCAAAAGTAATCAATAGATTTGTTCTTTTTTTTCCAAAATTTATCACACTTTTTTTTCCACTTTTCAATTATATAGCTATTTTTTTCTGATATTATAAACCAACTTGCAGGTCCTTCATAAGAACTTAAACCAGCTCCGTGTCCGTGGTACATCCAAATTCCACTTTGTTTTATTGCATTGAATACCCAATTATCAAGAGGCTGGATGCAAAGCAAAGTAGAATCTGCCCATACACCTCCATAATTTTTTAAAAGGCTTAACCTTATAATATCTGATTTTGCTTGAGGAGAAATTTCCTTTTTTTTATCATATATATAATTAATATCATCTACGTAATTTTCTAAATTATTTATATCTATTAATTCAATATTCCAATCAGGATTATTTATGAACCAAGATTCTAAAACTTTCTTTTGCAAATAAGGTGCTTTTTCCCAACCCTGAAGCCAAAATAAAAAAATATTTTTTCTCATTAAAAATAGAATTAAGAAATAATTTTATAGATGTATTCTAATTTATAAACTTTGAAAAAAATCTATTTTTTTTCCTTACTATTTAATTACTCATAAAAAATTTAATTAACTATTTAATTAGATCAACGATTAATGATACAGGTAATCCATCTGCTCTCATATCATTTGGAGGACATCTCGAAACGAAAAAGGTATTATTGTCAGGAATATTTTTTAAAATTTGTTCCTCTTTATTGATATTTGCATGCAGCCAATTACAAGAAAAGGCATTAGCAAAATCAGATTCCATAATGTATTTATTTACTAATTTATAAGTTGGGAACCATAAATGAGCTTGCCCAGGTGAGGATATATTTAAGCAATAAACTTCTGAGTTAGAATCATCGGTTAGAACTCTTGCACCTAATGCTACATCTCCAAGTATTTCCCCTTTAGAATTATATACGCATCTTTTTTGTAAAAAGGGAGAATTATAATCTGGGACTGAAAGTCTAAAAAGGCCCTTATTCTTCAAAACTCTATAAACTTCATTTAAACAATTAACAACATTATCTGGTTCTAAATGTTCAAGAACATCTTGACTTTGAAATGCATCAGCACAACAATCAGGTAGAGGAATTTTTTTATTTAAATCACAAGCAATTTCTCTATAGTGTCTTCTAAAAGATAGAGGTAAACCCACAAATCTTTGATCCTTGTATTGAGGTTCACTTTTAAAAAGGGAGCCATGATACAAAAAAAGTTGTTTATTCCATTTTTCAAGTTTAAATTTTCTAATAAATTTCGATTTAAATTTATTTATTAAATTTAAAAAACCTAATTTTCTTAGTAACTTTTTATTATCTATTTTAAACATTAACTTTTAAATTATTTTTCTTTAATATATTTACACCATAAAATAAGTTTTTCGAAGTTAATGTTTTATTTTTTATTTTTTATTTTTTATTTTTTATTTTTTTCTGGTACTAGAGTAAATAATTTTATAGTTGCTAATCAAACGAAAGTTTATAATGCTTTAAAGTAAAGATCAGGTAAGCTCTAATGCTATTAAACTTGTAATGGTTTAAAGTTTAAGAAGATTTACAAACTCTAAAATGAGATTCGTTATACGAAAACCTCAGTTAATGTTAATAAAGTTAATTGATAAGAGTAATAATTTAATATCTCATCCAAATCTTATTAATATAAAAAATAATTATTTTTATTTAGACATTCCAAAATGTGGTTCTAGTTTTATCAAATCAACAATTATAGAGGAGGGAGGTTCCTTAATAAATTTATCAAGTTCTTATCCACATTCCGCTTTATTTAAGAGGCCATTATTAATTAATTCTATAAATGAAAAACAAATTATTACATTTGTAAGAGATCCTATAGAAAGATTTCTTTCAGTAATAAGGCAAAAAATGATGAATAAAGAATATTTTAAATATGGTTGGAATCCTTCTAAGTTACCTTTCCATAGCAAACTCTTTGATATATCTAAAATTAATGAATTTATCAAAGAATTGATTTCTCTTCCTATAAATCAGATTGATAAACATATTATTCCTCAGGTTAAATTTCTTGAACATTATCAAACTCATAAAAAAATAAAAATTTTTCATACTTCTGATATATCAAAAGTACTTTTAAAAATAGGAATCAAAAGTTCATCTTTCCCAAATAAAAAAATTTCTCTCAAAACAGATACAAATTTATTTAATATTAATGACTTAAACAAAGGTGCGGTTAGATTGCTTAAAGACTTCTATGCAGAAGATTACAAATTACTAGATAAGTTAGATAAAGAAATGTAAAAAAATATTTATAGAGTTTTAGTATTTTCGAATGTAAAATTACCTAAAAAAAATATTTTAGAGTTTCCAATCAAATTTATTAACCCCCATCTAGTTGGCATCCAATAAGGGCTCCAGCTACCCCGCCTGCTGGAACTGCCCAAATTTTATTTTTACCTTTTGCAGTAGCCAATCCAATTCCAGCACCAATTGCACCGCCAGCAATTGAGCCTTCCTTACAACTATTTTCTTTATTTTTTGTTTCTACTACCTTAATATTTTTCTTTTTATTTTTCTTTTTATTTTTCTTTTTATTTTTCTTTTTATTTTTCTTTACTTTTTTATCTTCAATTTTAGATTTGTCTTTTTTGTATTTTTCATTTTCTTCAAGAAAGTATAAATCAGCTTTTTTATTATCATATTCTTCTAAATTCTGATCGATTGTTAATAAGCATTGTTCGTAAGCGGTCTGAGAGAGAAAAGCGTTTTCTTCCTGTTGTGCTCTCTCAAAACATAAAACTTTACCCCTAGAACTAACTTCTTTTTTCTTTGGAATTTTTGAATTATTTATTATTTCAGGTTTTACTAATTGATTAGTTTCCTTTATATTATTTTTTCTCATGCTGCAACTCGAACTAATCAAAGATAAAGTAAACAAGCATATTAAAGATTTTTTTAAAATTTCCTTCATTGCAAATAATTATTATTCAAACTTTATCAAAATTTTTCTAAATTTAAAAATATTCTTTATTAAATTTATAAAAGTATATTTATACTTGGAAATATTCAGTAAATTTTGCTTTTTTAATATCAAGGAATTAACTTATTTTGCAAAGAAAGTATTCAATTTTATAAACGCTTTACATTAAAGCATAGTACTTATCTTAAGAATCAGAATTGAAAAATCAAACTCTTTAAAGTACCATAGGAATTACGGACGTCACGAAAGAAATCTTAAGATAGATTGATATCACTGACGTTTCGAGATTTGGGGCCATAGCTCAGCTGGTAGAGCACCTGCATGGCATGCAGGGGG
>MDTE01148721.1_pt1 | contig 11531 bp, 12 predicted proteins | sample 811231 | NCBI WGS metagenome assembly MDTE01 (sample SAMN05326651, study PRJNA326480) | marine metagenome | isolation source: seawater | place: Indian Ocean: Red Sea | collected 2010
GGGAAAAACAAAAAATACATAATCTGTTTTCCAAGATTTGGAAGAATCCGTGCCTTCTTTTTTATCCTTTTTTTGAATCCTAGACCCAAGGATGCCCCAGTTAGAAACCCCATTGGCATCCGTGAGACTTTCACTTTCTTTGGCTTGATCAACTTGCACCGGAGTATTGTCTACCGGCGCATCTGATGCGTGAGCCGGCGGTGCCATGGCGCCCGTCGCAACACTTAAAGCAACAGCAAGGGGAAGTGCTTTTTGTGTGACTTGCTTGCGAACCCAGGCCGCCTTTTTTGGCCCAACGAAGTTAACAATTCGATCCCACAGCTCGCCTTCGGTAATCTGTCCGGACTCATAAAGCAGACAAATATCCTGTGCTTCGGTTAAAAGTTGGTACTTTCTCCAGCCTTCCATCATCAGCTTCATCTCGGACACTAGTATCGGTTCCTCAGTGGGTAGTAGTAGTAACCCGGTCGCATCGAGCCCTTCTCAGCAGACTGTGGAACTTCGCCGTACTCGGTGGAGTTGCGGTCGGATGGGTGGGTGTACATGTCTTCGAGTTCTTTCTCGTACTGATCGGCAATACGCTCATGCTGTGCTTCAGTAGTAATAAATTCTGATATAACATATACAGCAGCCTGGAGCGGATTAACTTGAGAGTTCTCATAAACCTCGCCCTCTAGAGAACGAAAAATATGACCTCCTTGGATACTCTGGCGATCCACAACTCCCCGATCGGATAAAAGCTCCAGTAATCTATTTTGATATTCATAGACATCTTCGGTGGTAGTACTCTTGGGAAACGTACTAATTTTCATCTTTTCAGGACGCACCACAATGTCAATTTTTTGGTGGTCCATGATCAACAAAGAGCCATCCAGCGCTTTGCGCGCATGCAGCTCAACAGTTGCCTGTGGACCGCCGATCTTAATCTTAATCATTGATCGCAACCTCTTGGGCCAACTCTTGAGTCTTCAGTACCTTGTTGAGATCTTCGTCAGAAAAATCCCTTTTCCGAAATTCTTCCAAGTATTCCAGGACACTATTCAGCTTTTCTTCTAAAAGCGGGGCGTCGGATGTCTCTGCGGCGGCGCCAATCTTTCCCTTTAGGCGCGCCAATTCCTCATTAAGATAAGCGCGCAGTTCAAGACCCTCGTCAGCAAAGCTTGTAATATAACGATTGAGAAGGTCCTTTTGTTCCTGCAAAAGCGCTTCATACTTATTATTAAACTTCTTGATAAACGAGTTATAAGTGATATTGTCTATGGGCGCCATGTGGAGTGTTTCGTTTATTGATTGTTTTGAACTCATGCCATCGACAATAGATTGTTCGAATAAAACCTTTTTCTTTACTGGGGTGTTCTTGCTGAAGATAGCATTCACCGAGGCAAGACTCTTAAAGTTGGGAACAAAATTAGCCCAGACCGTCTTGCCTAAGTTCTTATTAATAACTGCGATGGCCTCAGATTGTGCCGCAAAAATATTGTCATGGTCTAGCCGTTGATGGCTAGCTTTCGTCTCTTGTAGTAGTCTTTCTGCCACCGGCGCATGCAAACGCTTTGTTTCTAGCAACACGCGATAAAGTTGTAGCTCTTCAGCCAACACACTTCCTTTATTAAAAAACTGTTTGATAATGGCTACAACTTTTTGTTTCCGAGATGAATCCTTTTTGATGATAGCTTGTGTCAGCTCGTGGGTAAGGGTTTCATAAATAAAAGCTGTGTTTCTTTTTTTGTTATGCTTCATCTTTGTCTGCCTCTTTTTTCTCCATTTGTTCAACTAAGCGTCGCACTTTTGTAGTGTTTTCAAACAAATTGGCCTCGTCTTTATTATAAATAGATTCCTTATATTGTTTCGTGCCAAACGTTACATCCAAAATCTTGCCGGGCGGAGTGGTAGCGCGGCCGCGACCACGAGGTATCTCTGGGAGAGCCGTGCTGGTAATATGACGACGCGTTCCGCCTAGGTCTCGATTGTCGACGGCCACCGGCGTATAAGTGCCATGATCATAAACATGCTCTCCTTCTTCACTTAAGTGACCATCCTCCCGTCGTCCCGGAGTGGTGAGTAAAGGAGACTCTTCGCCGCCGAGGTCTTCGCCTCCAAGATCTTCACCGCCGAGGTCTCCCCCAAGGCCGCCAAGTTCTTCGGCACCAAGGTCGCCCCCAAGGTCGCCCCCAAGGTCGTCGCCCAAGCCGCCACCAAGTTCTTCAGCAGCTGCGTCTTCAGCAAGGGCTTCAAGTTCTTGTTGGTATTTACGATCATAAAACGTTTCGCGTTGGTTGCGCAAGAACTCAGAATCAGAAAGGCCCAAGATATTGGAGGCCACCCAACGCTTGCTGAATGTCCCCTCCGGAACAGCTGTTGCCGTATCAAACTTGGTACGCATGTATTCTAGCTGCTGCAACTCCGCCAAACGAGAGGGATTGTTGAGTGTAATCTTAAACGACAAAAGATCCTCACCGCGATACCCCAAGGTATACAAATGAACAATCGCCATCTTCTCTAGCTCTGAAACTACCGACCTTTGCAGGCGGTGGATGGTGCGCGCAAAGCGAATATCTTTCTGGGCTAACGTTGTCTTATCTTCGTCGCCACCCTCCAAATTGGTAAGATAAGCTTGCGGAATCTTAATTGCAGCGAAGAGTTTGTCGCGCAGATATTTAACATCGTCAATATCATTAAGACTGCTAGCGCCCTGGAGGGAGCTAATGTCAGAACCAACGCCGCCACGAATAGGAATAAAGTAATCCTCTTCCAGCGAAAGAGGGTTATATCGCAGGTCGACTCGACCAGTAGTGGCATCAACCAACTGATTACGCTTCATCTCGGTTTTGACCTTTTCCATATACTGAGGAATTTCTTGAGGCGGGATATTCCCCACATCGATCTTAAAGATCCTGCGCTCGGGTGCACGAACGACACGGTAGGCAATCATCGCATCCTCTAAAAGAACCAGCTGGCGCCAAATGCGACGCGCTGGATCAAGAACCGAAGTGCCGTATGGGCTATACCTGTCATTACCAAGAATGCGGAAGTGGGCAACCTGCCAGTTTTCAAAGGTCATGCCGGCACCGTTCCACTGATACTGAACGTAGTTGGGATTGGTAGCGTCTTGACCCTCCAGCCTTTCAACTTCGTTATTAGGCATTCCGATCACTGACGTAATACCAAGATGCTCGTCGATGTCGAGATATAAAAAGAAGTCTCCATACTTGCACATGGAACGAGCCCAGCCAAAAGCGTTAAACTCAATATTCAAAGCATCGTAAAAGAGCGCTTCGAGAATTGACTTGATCTCGTGATTCATGCAGTCAATATTTAGAAGACGATCATACTCATTCGAGGTCGTCATTTCGTCGGCATAAATATCCAATGCTGAGGCAATCTCTGGCATGTATTCCATTTGCTCAAAATCGGTATACCGCTCGGCGCGGTTCTGGTTTCGAAACGCAGCAGAAGTATACAAGTTATAGTTCTGCGACATATTGTTGTCGGCGCGCTTAAACTCCTGGCCGCTTAGGGACCTGAATCTGTATCGATATTTATCTAAATTGCCGCGGCGCTCTTGACGTGCGACTTGCGTCCGATAGTTTACAATCGGACCTGACAGCATTCGAGTTAATCGTTTGAATAACGGTGAAGCTGGGTTTCTTGTGTTTCTCTCGTTCTTGGCCATTTTTTATCCTTTTATCAAAGCAATATACTGCTCGTTAAATACTGCCGCTTCTTGGGAGCGCTGATTCTCTTTTGTTATTTTGTGTCCTTGCATGCCGGGAATGGTTGTTGAGATGTTTGTTTTTGATGTACTTATAGACGACAAGAACTGCTTGCTATATTCAACGCTTTGCTGACTTTCCACGATTACAGTATCCCTCACCCAACACCCGATAGCAAATGACATCACTAAATCATCATTATAACTGCGCATCGCCTGCGGTCTTCCTGCTTGCCAAATAAATGTTTTCATTTCAGAAAGCAAACGATTCGAGTTAATCTTAATTAGTTTGTTTCTCATAAACTCTTCCATCTTAGCTACAATCAAAGGTCTCGTTTTTGAAGATGTAGTAAACCCTGGTATCACATTCGATTGCCACTGAGCCGAAACTGGGTCCACATAACTATGATCTCCCTTTGCAGAGTGATATATATTAGGATACCCTTTATCTAATAACTTTTTAAGCACTGCATAGCCTATGTTGTTGTTTTCTATAACCAACATTGGGTTGCCATATTCGCCAGCAACATTAAATAAAACATCTGCGAAGTCGTCCGGGGTGGGCTTTCCAACATATTCGGCAACCACCTCCAGGCTCGCTAGCTCAAAAACATGAAAGGCGCTGTTGTCCTTTCCGTCTCCTCGGGCAACATCAGCAACAATCAAATAGGGCTTTCCTTCTTCATGTCTTTTCCATATCCAATAATTTCTATCGAAACCGGTCCTATACTCCGGTGCTACGATCCTATCCAAATACCACTGAATGTCGTCGGGATGCACGACCGTTTCACCCGACACATTGAAGTTGCACTCAAGCTCCTGTGCAATTTGTCGCTTTGACATGTTCTTGGTTTCTTTTTCAAACCAAGCCTTGTCGCGGTCAGGATGAGCATCCCACATCAACGTGGTCATATGAAACGCATTTGTGCCAGCCTCAGCCTCTACACAATTTTGATGGAACCAGTTGCCTACGCCGTTGGGAGTAGAGAGAGCGATGCAGCGACCACCAGTAGAAAGTGTGGGATAAAGCGCAGTCCACAGATCAGCAAGCTTTTCAACGTGTGCGGCCTCGTCGACCACTAAAAGTGAAAGTGCCTCAGAACGACCAGCATCGCCAGAAGTCGATGAGCCCTTAATTTGAGATCCGTTTGAGAGTTCAAATGAGGTCCTATTGTCAACAACAATCTCAGATATCCGCATCCATTCAGGCAGATGCTTAATAATAGCTTTAACTTTTTTTACAAGATTGGTTGCGGTTTGAAGTTTCGTCGCAACAACTAAAATGTTTTTGTCGCGGTGGAACAGCATGAGCCACGCAATATAAGCTGCCGTAATCGTAGAGATACCCAACTGACGAGCCTTCAAAATAATATTGAAACGATAGTCGCTGAAATCTTTTAATAGTTCTTTTTGATAGTCGTATGCACTAAACGGTATTAGTCCACGTTGTGGGTGCGAAATTCGACAATAACTTGTCGTGAAATAAACTGGGTCCTTGCCCGCTTTGACGATCTCTTTTAATATCTCTTCTTTAGTGAGGGCATTCCCCATGACATTTTTTACTTGCCTTTACGGGTATCGTTCGAAGGCCTCTTGTTCTTGGGTCCAAGCTCTAGCCATGCACGAACAGCCTTATTAAGCTTAACCTCGGCAGAACCGGCCTCGACCTCTCCCACGTCTTTAAGGCCACCAATGCGATAATCGCAATGAGCCTGGCAATCCGTCCGGTAGTTAGAGATTCTTTGAACCAAAATATGATGGTCGCCTTCTTTCGTCAACGTGAGGGTATCACCCGTGATGTTCTTATATTCGGCTTTCAAAAATTTAACGATATCAGCCAAGCGTTTTCCGATGTCATCCTCAAAGCCTGGGTCCTTGACATCTTTAATTCTAACCTCGGCCTGATACTTCACACGCAGAATGGGCCCGTGAAAATGAACCTTAAACCCATCCATAACCCGTCGGTCATTAATATAATGGCCGTCTTCACGTGCCAGTCCTACTTTCCGAGCTAATCCGTCGGCCTGCAGGGTCTCTTCGTGAGCGCCATCATACGCGTTTGCCGCCGCCTGGCTTATTCCTTTGATGATTTCATATACAGTTGCCATATTATTGTTCCCTTGTTGGTCTCCACCCAGTCGCCCATCTTTCTTCGCGGTCCTCGATATATTGTATATAGCATTTGAAGCAGGCTTCAAACTTATTCATATACAAATCGTCTTCCGATCGAAAAGAATATTTTTCACAAACAGGACACGTCCTCTTGTGATCTCTATTAAGTAGTTTTTTGTTTATTAAAAATCCGTCTTGTTCTACTTTGTCTTGGGTTTCGGCTAGTTTTGCAAATTTCTTCTGCTCTGCCTGAGATTGCTGGATATACTGTTTTTCTTTTGTCTCGTCCCAAAACCGCTTCGGATTATCGATCGCCTCTCGTCCATACTTCTGAGTGATGGCGCGTTCTAGTTGAGCTATGTAATCTTGCTTTTCTTTATTCATTTAACTATTTCAGTCGACAGCGCAAATATCCCCAAAGAGGTGAGGGTTCCAATTCCAAAACCCAAAGCCACCAGGAAGGGGTCTTTACCAGGCTTTTGTTGTACGATGAGATCCATCAGTCGATCATTCTCTGCAGCTTTAAGGATCATCATGGATTCATACTTGTCCTTCCACGAACCAATCTCAATATCTTTATAGTCTAGCTGCAATTGGAACCTCTCTCCTTGGAGGTGAAGTTCATAACTGATTCGAAGGTCACACTCGGCGTCTTCAAACTTCTTTTCAGTTGCAATCTTGGCGGCCGCATCAAGAGATAAAAGAACACCATCAAACGGCACTACGTCGCCCGCTTTAACGGGTAGGACCACATAGTCTGAGGTTGTTTCTTCCTCGGCCAAAACTATTGCAGGACAGGCTAAGAAGGCTACTAAGTAAAGGGATAATATCTTTTTAAGCATTGTTTAATCCGAAAGCTTCGGCCAATTCTTTCGCTAGCTTCTCTGGATCATTATAGCTTTTGTCGACTAATCTTTTAAGTTCTGCTTCTTTTTTTCTATCAAGGGTCTCGCCTCGTTTTTCAAATTCTTTCTCGATTTCTTCCCGTCTCTTTAGATGTTCTGCCAACCTGGCGTTTTTCTCTGCGGTCTCGGTATTATGGATGTGCGCCAGGGTTTCCATCTCTTGGTCATGAGCATCTTGTTTGGATTCCATTAGATCCAACACGGTAGCAAGAAATGCTCCGTTGCGCGTTAAAGCTCCAATCAATGCTGCGCATATAAAAAGTAGCGCTATGACGATAACCCACCAAAACTTTTTGGCCCAAAGCCAAGATTTTTTAGCTATCAATTTCAGCTTAAGTAAATTCATTATTTAACACCTTTAAGTCGTGCAACCGTATCTACCACGGTCTGACTTCCAATGTAAACGCAAGTAATAATTACCCAATCGCTCGATGCAAGATCTGCGAAGGCCAAGAGGCCTGTAGCTGTAACCCAGGCCATCAGCTTACGCGAGACCATCTTATCCAATCCTTTATCAATAATGTGTCGCATGCTATTCAACTCCTCTCCTCTAATTAGGAGCGGGGAAAAAGGATGTCTAAACAACTTAGCTTGAAATTCAAAAAAATGCTGAAACAAGCTGATTTTACGCATGCTGATTTAGAGTACCACAAAGAGCTGCTCCCCGAAGCCAAAACCACCTTTGGTGAGGCCATCGCACAAATCATTAGCGAAATGGCCGAAGAAGACCAAGAAGCCATTAAAAGAGCAGATATTAAGCGCCAAGAAGAATTCGAAAAAAAGATGGATGCCAAGCGGGATGCAGAAAACATTAACCCCGAAGAATGGGAACCCATGCCAACTAGTAAAAAAGAGATCCCGCCTGAAAAGGAATCGGAGCTTAAAAGCATCTACCGTCGCATAGCTGCCAAAACTCATCCAGACAAAGCGATAGCCAGCGGGACTTCGCAAGAGAAAAAAGCGCAGCTAGAGAAAACTTTCATACAAGCCAAAAAAGCATATGATGAGCATAACTGGTATGCGCTTTATCGTATTGCGGTAGCTCTCGATCTTCCTTTCGGAGAGCCGAGTCAAAATAAAATCGACTGGATCGAGGAAGATATCGAGGCAGCAATGGCTGAGATATCCAGGATCGCTGGTACCGTCGCGTGGGTATGGTATAACGGCGACGACACAGCCAAGCTGCATGCGTTAAAAAGCTATTTTCAACAAAATTATGGACTAGAGCTAGTACACACTAATGATTAACTTTGGCATATCCGCCTGTTTTGTCAATCGTGACCTCTACATCCACGATATCTTTAAGAGAATCTAGATGGGAAATAAGAATAACAGTTTTAAAATACATCTTTATAAGCTGTAGAATCCTAATAAAGCCTTCCATATTCTCCGCATCTAAAGCAGTGCCTGGCTCGTCGAGAATAAAAATGTTTCCCTTGGGGAGGGATGATACAGACAGGAGCGCCAGGCGGATTGCCATAGCGGCCACAGTCTTCTCAGCGCCCGATCCCATCTCGATGGGGCGCGGATCGTGTTTGGGGTGCTTAATCAGAATATCAAGCTTGCGACCATCCTCCTGAAAGAAGACTTCAAACTCAGCAATGTTGGAAAGCACCTTGGCTATCTCACCATTAATCACTGGGAGGCGCTTTTTAATGATGTCATAAGCGATTCCGTTAGAGTGGGTGCATCGCATAAACAAATCGTAGGATGCATACTCTTCACGAATATTGCGTAGATCTTCTTTCTTTTCTTGAAGAGTTTCGATCTTTTGCTCTAGCGAGCCGATTTGTCGGTGGTGATCATTTATTAATTCTTCTAGCGAAATGATCGATTCTTGAGTAGTCTCGATTGTTTTTTGAACTTGATTTCTCGAAGATAAAAGATTTTCAATATTTTTTATTAAATCTTTCTTTTCTTCATACAAATCAATCTTAGTATTTACTTCGTTAAGGGTCGTTCTGTGGGCCTTTATCTTGGCATACAACCTCTCGATCGAAACCTTGTTGTCCCTCTTTTCGATCTCAATGTTGTTCTTGTTAATAATAATGTTATTATAGTTGTCAATCATTTCAATCATTTCGGCAGAATTAACCAAAGCTATTTTAGTCTTATAAGATTTAGCATTTTCAATCTGATCAATGATGTCTACTTCTAAAGAGGGCAGTTCCACGGACGCCAAGTGCGCATCCTTAATGAATTGGCACATAGGAAAACTACTTCCACACGGCACTTCATCCAACAACTCTACTTTCTTACTCATCGCCTTATATTCATTATCAAGCAATCGAGCGTGACTCACGGTTTTATCATACTTCTTTTTAAAGTCATCGTATTCTTTCTTTTTTTCTAAAATATCTTCAATATCAATCGTCGTAAGAAAATCATCATACTCACTTAGTTTACTATCATATTGTGCATTTTCGTCCTTAAGCTCAACAATATTAATATTAGTATCTTCAATTTTCTCTTGAAGAGATGTCTTAGTTTCTAAAAGCGCCTTAATATCCAGTCTCTCAGCTGGGATTGATTCGATTTGTTCCGTTAAATCAGCAAACCGTTGCCGGGCGGTGGCAAGGTCTTCTCTCGCCTGCGTGTGGTTGGCGGTTTCCTCATCTAGTTCCTGTTGGGCTTCTTGCCATTGAACCTCTGCTAGCGCAATATCATTATCGTAACTAACGTCTCCCACTCGTCGCATGACCGCCTTAAGCTCTGAGCTATCTTCGTGGGCCATTTTAAACTTTCTCTCGAAAATATCCAAATCCAAGAACTTTGCTAAAATCTCCTTTCGTCGCGTTGACCCCTCCTTAATAAAGGATAGGTTATCCAGCTGACTCGACATAGAGGTTAACAAGAAATCCTCTACGGTTCCAAATCGTTTGCGTATATGTGCATCAGTTTCGTTGCGTGTTGTTCCATTGAGACTGATTTCGTCGCCTACAGCTGGATCCACACCACTAAAATCTAGAAAGGTTCGAGCCTCATTCGTGACCTCACCCTTCAGCTTCTTTACATATTTTTCTGACTGACGTTCGATAGTATAGGTTTTGTCGCCCACTTGAAGCTCAACAACGCCGCGGCAGTCTTTCTTGTTCTGGTTAATAATGTTGTAATTTTTTCTTTCATTTTTCGAAGTAGTATTAAACATGGTATAGAGCAAACCGTCGATGATACTAGATTTACCAGAATAGTTCTTACCAAAAATACCCACTATACCATTGAGGTTGGCGAAGTCGACGCTGTTGCCCTCACCATAATTGAACAGATTGTCCCACTCAAACCTATTGATGTTCCAGTTAATGTTGCGCGCGACTTCTTCCGTCTCTTCGATCTGTGAGTTATATCTTCGGTTTAGGTCGAAGACTCGTTGCAACATCTCTTCACTTGGTGCATAGTCAGCTAAGTACTCTCGAATGAGATTCTCCTGGACGCCCTTGTCTCGCAGGTTTTCTACCTTAAAGCTCCCGCCAATATTCACTGTTCCTCGCTCCCCAGCGGCGCGATTTAGAAACGTAATACTCTCCGGCTTAAATCGATGTTTGGCCACATCAACTGCCTTGCGCATAACATCAAGCGGAAGGTTATTGTTACTCACGAGACGCAAGCGCGAGGTCGGAGGAATCTTCGTACCCTTGGGCATTCGTCCTTTTGGCGTGAGTTCGATTGTTACGAATGGTTTTGGATTAAGCAAAACATGGTGACTCACGCGAAATTCGTTTTTGTCTTCAATTTCCCAAATGAGAAATCCCTTGTCATTTGTCTCGCCGTGATTCTGCTGAACAGTTGAACCACAATACCTCACGCGGCCTTCAGTGTCGAGAATCTGATTTGTCTTGTGGATATCGCCAAGCATTGCATAGTCGTGACCGGCGAAGACGCCGACGTCATGATCGCCGTGATCCATTACCCACCCCGTGTCGGTTTTAACTCCAGACACAGAACCATGATAAAGTGCGATGTTAATGCGCGAGTTGTCGCTTGGAGCAACCCAATGATTTTCATCAAAAACCGACAACACATTGAGGGCGAGATTCGACTCCAGAACAGTTTCTCCGGAGTTCTTAAGCAAATGTAGGTTCGGTAGATCCAAAGCCTTCACAATGGGCGACAGCGCGTCCTGGCGGCTGCTGTTCTTTAGGTTGCCGTCGTGGTTCCCCAGAATGATGTAGGTTGGTGCGATTTTCGCTAGATTTGAAAAGAAATCGGAGCAAAGCTCAACGAACTCTGGTGAAATCTGTGTCTTGGTGTGGGCGATGTCGCCGCAATGAACGATGTAGTCTACGTTCTCTTTGCGAAGGATATCGTAAAGTTGTTCGAATACCTTCTTGTATTCATAATGAAATTTTAAGTTTTTTATATGCGTGTCCGCAAGGTGTGCTATTTTATACACGTAGTTATCCCCTAGGCTATGATACTAGTATACAAGATACGCAGAGGGTATGTCAAGGATTATTTTTATAATTCTAGCTCGTCGTCGGGGACACCAGCATGGAAGTCGGCGGAGGCAGCGCGGTCCTGGGCAGCATACAGCTCCTTTTTCAGCAGGTCCTCCAGATAGGCTTCGACCTCTTTATCTCCGGCCAAACCAAACAATTCGGCAGCGTCGCGGCCAGATTTTGCTCCTTTGGATGCGGCAACAATCGTCAACTTATTAATAAACTTCTCTTCGGGTGTGCCGCCTTCATGGCGGGGTTCCGTCTGAAGATCTCCTAGTCCGATTTCTTCTCTAATAATTTCTTTTAGTCTTTGTTTGGTGATTTTCATTGTTAATCTTCCTCCGGAGGATCATCGCGATCCGGTCA
>MDTE01000131.1_pt1 | contig 11530 bp, 10 predicted proteins | sample 811231 | NCBI WGS metagenome assembly MDTE01 (sample SAMN05326651, study PRJNA326480) | marine metagenome | isolation source: seawater | place: Indian Ocean: Red Sea | collected 2010
TATCTTCAATGGAAAGTTTTGATTTATCTAAAACTTTTGAAATCGCCTTACTTGGCGCTGTAGTGAAATATAATGGTTCATGTGCTACAGATACATGAGAAATTATTTTACAAATAGGATTTATTCCCAATGCATTAGCTTTTTCTTTTTCCATGACAACTACTGCCGCAGCACCATCATTAATACTACTTGCATTTGCTGCAGTTATTGTACCATTTCCATCAAAAACAGTGCGTAATTCATGTATTTTATCTAGCTTACCTCTTTGAGGCTCTTCATCATTATCTATAATTACTGAATTACCTTTCCTATTAGAAATTTCAATGGATATAATTTCATCTTTAAATAGACCTTCATTAATTGCCTTCAATGAACGCTTATATGATAAAATGGCAAACTCATCTTGCTTTTCACGACTAATGTTATTTTCATCTGACAATACTTCAGCACAATTTCCCATATGCATATTTGAATATGGATCCCAAAGCCCATCATGAATCAAACCATCTAAAGCTTTTCCATTTCCCATTTTAGCACCTTTTCTCATGCCATTTAAATAATAAGGAACCATGCTCATATTTTCCATCCCACCAGCAACTATTACATCATTGTCACCACAACGAATAGATTGATCAGCAAGCATTACCGCCTTCAAACCTGAACCGCAAACCTTATTAATCGTCAAGCATTCAACTGAATTTGGTAAATCTGCGTATATTGAAGCTTGTCTAGCAGGGGCTTGACCAATGCTTGCAGATAATACATTTCCCATTATGACTTCATTCACATCATCAACTTTAACATTTGCTCTTTTTACCGCTGCTTTAATTACTGCTGCACCTAACTTAACTGCAGGGACATTAGATAAAGAGCCTAAGAAGCTGCCAATTGGTGTTCTAGCAATACTAGCTATGACTGATTCTCTTTTCATGATTTACTTCTCTTATTATCTATTTTTGCATATGCTTTAATAATATTTTTCACCAAACGATGCCTTACGACATCATTCTCATTAAACTCAACAAAAGCAATCCCATCAATCTTTTTCAAAAGCCTTACTGCATCAATTAAACCAGATTGATTATTATTAGGTAAATCTATTTGAGTAACATCACCAGTAATTATGGCTTTAGATGTAACGCCCAATCTAGTTAAAAACATTTTCATCTGCATTGGAGTTACATTTTGAGCTTCATCCAGAATAATAAATGAATTATGTAATGTTCTACCTCTCATGTAAGCAAGTGGTGCAATTTCAATGATTTTATTATCTAAATAATATTTTAATTTATCTTTTTGAATCATGTCATTTAATGCATCATAAAGAGGGGTAAGATAAGGATCAACTTTATCTTTTAAATCACCAGGCAAAAAGCCTAAATGTTCTCCAGCTTCAACTGCTGGCCTTGTGATAATTATTCTATCAACAGATCTATTTTTTAATGCGGAGACTCCCATGGCAACAGCCTGGTAAGTTTTCCCAGTACCTGCTGGGCCAATTGCAAAAATAATATCATTATCGTGAACTGCATGTAAATATTTTTTTTGCCCAAACGTACGAGCATTTATGGACCCTTTATGGGTAAAAAGTATTACAGTTGAGTCTTCTTCTGAGACTGAATTCATCTTAGATCCATTATTAGAATAATCTAACAACCCATGTATTTGACTAGGCTCAATGAATCCTTCTTTATTAATTGCCATCATCATCTCCTTAACTATTGATTCAATTAATAATAATTCATCTTTTTTTCCATTTAAATGCATGATAGTACCACGTATGACTATCTGCGCATCTACATGCTTTTGCAAAGCAATTATGTTTTGATCTCCAACCCCCATGAATGCAAGTGCATCTATCCCAGAAATATCAATGTTTTTTTTCACAACTAATCTATGATAATTGAAACAGCCCTATTTCTATTTTGAATACAGGGCTGAATGTGTTAAAGTATATTTTCATAAAGCTTATTAATTTACAAAAAAATCTCCTTGTTGAATTACTCTTTCTTTTCTTCATTAATTGACAAATGTAATTCTTCAAGCTGTCTAGCTGAAACAGGTGAAGGAGAATTATCCATCAAAGATAAAGCAGAAGTGGTTTTAGGAAAAGCTATTACATCTCTAATTTGATTTGAACCAACAAGTAACATTACTATTCTATCAAAACCAAAAGCCATTCCGCCATGCGGTGGGGCACCATATCTAAATGCATTCATTAAAAAACCAAATTTTTCTTGAGCTTCTTCTTCACCTATACCCAATAAAGTGAAAATTCTTGCCTGCAAACTCTTATCATGAATTCTAATGGAGCCACCTCCTAATTCATACCCATTCATTACAATATCATATCCAAGAGACCTAACAGCGCCAGGGTTAGATTCTAATTTATCCATATCCTCCATATTAGGAGAAGTAAATGGATGATGTAATGCATCCCATCTACTTTCATCTTCATTCCATTCTACTAGCGGAAAATCAACAACCCATAATGGCGACCAAGCATTTTCATCAATCAGATTCTTTCTCTTTGCTAACTCAATACGAAGTGCACCCAATGAAGAAAATACTATGTTTGGCACATCACCCACCATAAATATGATTTCATCATCATTAACATCTAAATCTGCAAGAATCTCTTTCTGCACCTTATCTGAAAAAAATTTACTAATTCCACCTTCTAGTTTTCCATCAATACATTTCATCCAAGCCAAACCTTTTGCACCATAATACTGTTTTAAATAATCTGTAAGTTCATCAATTACTTTTCTCGAAAATGAAGAAGCCTCAGAACAAATAATAGCTTTTATTCTACCATTTTTTTCCAAAATTGATTTAAATGCATTAAAATCAGACTTTTCTATATAATTAGACATTTCTTGTAATTCCATGCCAAATCTAATGTCAGGCTTATCTGAGCCATAACGTTCCATTGCATCATGATATGTAATAATGGGAAAAGTGTTTGGCAAATCTACATTAATAACATTTTTCCAAATTTTTCTAGTTAAATTAGTACCCATTTGAATAATATCATCTTGGTCTACAAATGACATTTCAATATCAATTTGAGTAAATTCAGGTTGACGATCAGATCTAAAATCTTCATCCCTAAAACATTTTACTATTTGAAAATATTTATCAAAGCCAGAAACCATTAAAAGTTGCTTATATGTTTGTGGTGATTGTGGCAATGCATAAAAACGACCCCTATGCAATCTACTAGGAACTAAAAAATCTCGCGCACCTTCTGGAGTTGACTTCATCAAGATGGGAGTTTCTACCTCTATGAAGCCTTGATCATTCATTACATTTCTCACTTCAATTGCAGCTTTATGTCTAATTAATATATTTTGTTGCAATTCTTTAGTACGAAGCTCTAAATAACGATATTTCAACCTATGATCTTCAGATGCAGATTGTCGCTTATTTATGTCAAAAGGAGTAGGCTCTGATTCATTAAAAACATATAAATCATTCACTTCCACATCAATGTCACCTGTTATGAGATCTTTATTTACTGCATCCTTAGGTCTATCTACCACAGTACCTTTAATGCCAATCACGTCCTCTAAGCCTAATTTTTTTACTACCTCAAAAGCATCTTTATTAATATCTTGATTAAATACTATTTGAGTTTTTCCATATCTATCTCTAAGATCAATAAAGTGCAGCCCTCCAAGATCTCTACTTTTAGATATCCATCCACAAAGAGAAATAGAATCTCCTATGTTGTCTTTAGAATTAAGCTCTCCACAAGTATGCGTTCTCTTAAACAAATTTATCTCCCTTGATTTGTAGGAAAATTAGGCAATTATACATGTTTTTACATATAAATTGTTATTCTTTATGTCTTGGAATACATTTTAAAGGACATTTAATTTTATATAGTATTTATTTAAATTATTTTATCAGGAGAAAATTATGTTTAAAAAAATTATCACTTTTACAATAATAAGTTGTCTATTTATTAGCACTGCCATTAGTGGCACGTTATCTGGACGCGTAAATTTCAAGGGTAAAGGTCCTAAAAATAAAACTTTAAAGATGGATGCAGATCCGGTATGTGGAGCCTCACACAAAGAGCCCGTATACCGTCAAAGTTTTATAATGAACGATGAAGGTTATCTTAAAAATGTAATGGTATATTTGAAGAATGTAAAATATGATGGTGACATTCCAAAAAATCAAGCAATTTTGGATCAAAAAGGTTGTATATATGATCCACATGTTCAAGGTATGATGGTAGGCCAAGAATTATTAATAAAAAATAGTGATGCTACATTACATAATATTCATGGATTGCCAAAAACTAATTCAGAATTTAATTTTGCAATGCCTAAAGTTGTAAAAGAAAAAGCCATTAAAATTGCCAAACCAGAACATGCAATTTATGTTAAATGTGATGTTCACCCTTGGATGAAATCATACATTTCTGTATTTGATCATCCTTATTTCTCTGTTACAGATGATAATGGGAATTATAAAATAGACAACATCCCTGAAGGCACATATGAAGTCATTGCTTGGCAAGAAAAATTTAAAGATAAAAAAACAAAAGAATGGAAGACTCTAAATGCTACTGTAACAATAACTGATAAAGAAACTACTCAAAACTTTACATTCGTAAAAGAACCTAAAAAGAAATAATCTTAAAATAATAAAAAGGCAAGAATTTTCTTGCCTTTTTGTTATCTATGAAAAAATTAATTTTAATCATACTCTTAATATTTTCCTATAATTGTTCCAAGGGAAAAACGTATTCTGTAACTGGAACACTAATAGAAATTAAAGCTGATCATAAAGAATTCATAATTCATCATGATGAAATCCCAGGTTTCATGATGGCAATGACAATGCCATTTAAATTAAATGATACTTTATATTTAAATCAATTCGAAATAGGAGACAGTCTAAAATTTAATTTAACAATTAATGATCAAAATGTTTTTGCTGATGACTTTAAATTATTAGGAAAAGGCACAATAAATTCTAATCAAGGAATATGGGATGATGACTATGCTCCAATTGAAATTGGAGAAGTTTTAACCGATATTACGTTATTAAACCTAGATAGTAATAAAATATCACTATCAGATACAGATGGAAAATTTAGATTGATTTCCTTCATTTTTACACGATGCCCAATGCCAAACATGTGTCCTGCTGTAATAGTAAAAAATCAATATTTAGCCAAAAAATTTGAAAAACAATCAAATATTGAATTTATTTTGATTAGTTTTGACTATGCATACGACACCCCATCGGTTTTAAAACAAACATATCAACCCCTAGAACAATCTAATTCAAATTTAAAAATATTATCTTCAACAAACCATATCAATGATATTTTCACCCTAGGAGGTCAATCAAATGTCTCATTTTGGGGAATAGAAGAAAATGACATAGGGCATACACTAAGATCCATACTTATTGATCCAGAAAGAAGGCTGATGCAAGCATTTGAAGGTTTAAATTGGAAACCTGAAAAAGCCGAACGAGATATTAAAAATATCTTAAAAGCTTATAATTTATAAGCGTCTTAAAAAATATTAAATTAAAATAAACAGGTAAAATATGAAAAAAATACCTTTTTTTGGAGTTGGTACAGGAATAATTCTTGGAGTAGTTATTGGGTCTATTATAGAAAAAGTAGGTTTGTGTATAGCAATAGGTATAATCTTTGGTGCGGCTTTTAGTTCTGAGAATAATACTGATAAAGAATCAACTGATAAGAAAAAAAATGAAGGAAATTAGCGACGTAGTCTTTCCGCTTGGTTTTATTGGTGAAATGACAAATAATTAATCAATTTCAATACCATATTTTTTTTCAAAAGTATCCGTATCTAACATTCTAATGGCATCCCACGTAAGCTTAGTACAAACGCGAGCACAAACCTGACAGCCCGTGCATTCATTAAATCTTACTTGAACTGGAGGTATAGGCATTCCATATTTTTCTTTAGGCACAGATTCAATGCAATCAACGGGGCAAAAGGGAACACATGCTTGACAGCCAGTACAATTATCTTCATCAACAACCGCCATGAGTTTCGGACGACTTTTTTTAACTCTAGGATTTTCAGGTAATTCTGGTATTCCTTTAAAATGATCAAATTGTTTATTTGCCATATTAATTACTTAATCCAAATTTTTGTACTAACCAACCCATGATGAAAAATAATATTCCATAGCTTAATAATTTGTAATCCATGAGATTTGGGAAATGAGCCATAAACCCTACTCCAATAATTAAAAGACCAATGAATTGTAAAATCTTACTAACATAATACATTTAATTTACTAATGAAGCCGTATCATTTAATTCTGCTAATTCTATGACAATATTAATATTTTCTTTAAAACCCATATGTTGAATGCGAACCGTATATAAAAAGTGAAAAAAACCAAAAATAAACAATGAACTTTGAAAAAGACTTGATATGGCGCCAGTATCTACAGCTCCTATTAATACAAAAGCTGCACCTAATATGAAAATATTTAATGTTAAATGAGGAAATAAAATCATTTTTGTTTTTTTTACTTTTTCATATGCAACAGTATTAATTTGATTTTTTATAATTTCTTTTTTTATTGCTGTTCCAGATGCTATGAAATAAAACATTATTAAAGTTTGAGAAAACATGTAAAACATGATTACGAGTAACGCAAATTCTTGATAATTTGCTTTATATACCAAAAAGTCAAAATAACTTTGAAAACCTGAAATTGAAAGTAACAAAACAGAAAAAAACATACCTATATAACACACTATCATCAATCCCCACATTGATTTAGATCCAAAAATAATTAATCATATTTTTACCAATCATCATCTTCGTCTTCCTCCTCATCTTCAAAATCATATCCATTATTCTTAAAATAACCTTGTATTTCCGTAGAAATATCAATTTTCCCTTTAATTGAATATACATAATCTCTAAGACCTTGAAGCATTAATTCATTATCTCCATCTAATTGAAGAACATATTTACCCCAATCATCTATAGCACCAGGCAAGTTTAAAATTTCTTTATCAGGCAAATAGGGTGCTGGCATCTTAGTACCAGGCATAATGCTTTGTGGATCTCTAAGCCATTCAATAACCCATTCAGGCTGAAGTCTTTCTTTTGTAAGAGCTAAATTAGGTGCCCAAGTTTGTGCTGCTTGTTTTGGAAACTCAGAACCATAAAAATGGCAATTATTACAAGCACCAAGCTCATGTAATTTTTTACCAGCTTTAAACTCTTTTGACATTTTATCAAATGTTAAGTCTGAAGCAAAAGGCAATAAATCATCATCTCTATGTTGAAATGATTTTATTATGGCATTCCATTCTTCATCTTCCATTTCAAAAGAAGGCATCCTAACTTGAAGGTTTGGTCTAATATTGTAAGGCTCATGAAACCAATTAAATATCCAGTCTGGCTGAACCTTAGCTCCTTCAGTATTTAAATTAGGAGGTGCATATTCAGGTGCAGAATAATTCTCAGCAATATGGCCCCCAATCCCATCAATAACATGGCAACCTTGACAATTATTATTTATTATTAATTTATCACCATCATAAATTTTATGATCAGGAATATATGATTCAGCCAATAAAGATTTACCAACTTTATCATCATTAAATCCAAGAAGAGCAGTCACTATCGCTTCAATTTCTTCATTTTTTAAATTGAAATTTGGCATTCTTGCTTTATCTTCATAAGCTAAATCCTTCCCGTGGTCAAACTGCCTTGGATCTTTTAATTTATTTTGGAACCATACATAATTTTTATGTTCCATGTCATGATTAAATCCAAAATCTAACTTATCAACTGATTTAGAACCTTGTTGAGTAAGCTCTGCACCAATGGGCTTATCAGTTTCATATCCCGTCATGTTATGACAGGTATAACAACCATAATGGCGAATGCTCTTATCTGCAACATAAGATATTTTTTCAGCCTCTCCCATATTATTCAATCTAGTTTTAGATTCTTCAACAGGGAAGGCTTTTTTAAGCCAACTAAGAGCTATGGCATCTAATTCTTCATTATCTAATTTTATATTATCTTGATTTTCAAATTCCTTATTTTTAAATTCATACAAATAAGCAACCAAGTCCTTAGCTTCAGCATCTGTCAATCTTAAACTAGGCATTGCAGTATCATGCCAATAATCTTTAGGGTTTTTTAACCAATCAAAAAGCCACTTTGGTGATGTTTTTGAACCTAAACCAATCAAATTAGGACCATGCTGCCTAAATAATGCTTCTTGATTAAACTCAAAAGTCAAATTTTGAGGATCCTCTTCAATAATATGGCACCCTTGACAACCAACCACATTAAATAGCTTTTCACCACTCACTTTATCACCTAAATATTGATTATTATTTTTATATTTATTATCACCATTAGGAAAAAGAGATTCAACGATTGTAGCAATTTCAGTTTCATTTCTTTTAACTGAAGCTGAATCTGAATTATTCGATTGGCCAAAAAATGCTGGCATTTTTGTATTATGCCTAAAACTTTGAGGGTCTCTAATCCATTTACCTGTCCAATTCTTATCTAACTTTTTATCTATTTTTCTAAGGTCTGGCCCTATTTTTCTTAAAGCCTGATGAGTTTCAATATGATGGCAATTATTACAACCCTTTTGATCAATTAATTTTAAACCATATGATAATTTATCAGCACCTTTTAAATAGGTTTGATTATCATGGCATTTAAAACAACTAGCTTCAGTATATTTTGTTGGCAACATAGGCTTTAACCAATGATGCATTTCATGCCAATGATATTTTTCTATCCATTCTTCTTTTTGTTCTTTAGAAGAAGGTGTATGAGTAGCAGAAGTAAAATTTGTCCCCCTTCCACGACCAGCATGGCAACTAGTACATCCAAATTGCTCATATGAATGAGGAGAAGAAGAAGATAAATATAAATCTAAATCAGGATGTGTTGTAAAAGGTTGTGGAGCATCAACATAATCAGGATTTGTAATACCCAAATGACAACTCATACATCTATCAACCTCTTCTACATGTTTGAAATTAACATTATACTTAATATCTGGCAGAACAACTTGCTCAACTTTATAATAAGGATCTAAAAAATCAATAATAGGAAGATCTCTTACTATATCACCAATTTTATTTGATAAACTCATTTTGCTTCTATCAAGCTTATTTAACTTTCTATCAACAATATTGACTTCTTTTAAAACTTTATTGAGTTCACTTTGCGCATTTTCTTTATCCAAGCCAACATCTTTTATTTTTTTCTCAATTTGAAGTACAATAACCTCTTTTTCTTCTTTTATGAGTTTTAAATTATTTAAATCATTTACAAGTGCTAAATAAATCTCTTCAATTTTTAATGGTTTTTTACCATGATGATGAAGCTTTTGAGTTTCGTAATCATATTTTTTCGCATCAACTATGGATTTTAAATTCAAATAATTCATATTTGCTTTATAGAATTTTGCCTTGGCTGAATCTAAATCCAAAGAATATTGTTTAAGAGTTTCTTTTTTTAAATCAAAATCATCTTTTGCTTTCTTTAATTTTTCATCATAAATATTTCTATCACCCTCAACTTTATCTATCTCCAATTGAAGTTTTTTTCTTGAATTTTCAATTTCTAATTTTCTAAAAGCACGTTGATATTTTTTAAATTCATCATCATTGTCATCAATAAACATCCAAATAAATGACAATAAAAATAGGATGCTTGAAATGGCAAACCATTTATTTAATAATTTAATATTCCAATATCTTTCGTCGTTTAACATGATAATTATTAATTAAATATTAAAAAACCATTCAGGGATTGCAATAATATATTTCAAATTGATTGTCCATCTTAAATACATTTTAATGGGTAGTGCAAACATTGTCAATCCAAAAAGCATCATTGTAGCATATCTTACAGGACCATAGTGTTCATATATATGTTTTAGTTTAGTCTTAGCTAAAAGCAATGGCATGGCAAACATATAACCAAACACCATGATAAAACCTACAGATTCTCTTAAAATAATATTTGATGGCAAACCTTGATTCAAAAGTTTTATCCAAATATATTCAGAAAGATTGATGTTAGTTAAGGGTTCAAGCTTATGAGGATCCCACCATTCAAAAGGACCATAAAAATTCCAATTTGGTCCTCGAAATATTGTACCAATTACAATTAAAAATATCCATAAAACCAACCATCCATACATAAAAATAAAATAACCAATACGTCGCTCTTTAAAAGAATAATAGCCATCTCCTTTTTTATTTATATCCATATATGGAATCGCCATCATGCCAATAATGATAAACATTGGAAATATAATTCCCGCAATCCAAGGATCAAAATAAACCAACATCTCTTGAAGACCTAAAAAATACCAAGGAGCTTTTGAAGGATTTGGTGTAGCGGCGGGGTTAGCAGGCTCCTCCAATGGCGCAGCAATCAGTATGGACCATGCTATTAAAAAAACCATAAATAAAATTAATGCAATTAATTCAATATATACTAAATCTGGCCAAACAAGAACCTTATCATCAGGATCATTCCATTCTTCGGGTTTTTCCCCTCTCTCTAATCGCTCATCATTCACATAAGCCTTTTTCATTCCCCACCAAACCGCCAAAAACATAGAATAAACCATAAGAATAATTGGGATGTTATCTGGCTTGGTCATGGTTTTATTAAAGTAAGGATCAAAATATCCTACTATGAAAAATATTGTTATGGATATGAAAATCCAAAATCCACCCTTATTTGACCATAATTTATATAAACCCCATTCCCTATTTTTTTTATCAAACCAATCACTAGGTGGGAAAATAAATGGAAATGCAACAGTCAACAATGTAAATGAAATTGTTGGAGCTGATAAATAATCAATGAAATTCTTAATATAATCTAGTATAGTAATCATTTTATAATGGTCCAGAAATACCTCCATCTTTACGAATACGCCAAAAATGAACCGCCATAAAAATCATTGCAATAAATGGTACTGCAATACAATGGAGCACATAAAACCTCAAAAGCGTTGCTTCCCCAACAAACCTACCACCTATCAAAGCGAAGCGAACATCCGAACCAATATGTACTAAATTTATATCACCAATTGCCAATAAACTTGCTCCTGGGCCTTCATGCCCAATAAAAGGATGAGCCCTAGCCATATTTGAACCCACAGTAACTGCCCAAATGGCTAATTGATCCCAAGGAAGCAAATAACCTGTAAAACTTAGAAACATTGTCAAGGTCATTAATAAAACACCTACACCCCAATTAAATTCTCTAGGAGGCTTATATGAGCCTGTCATGAAAACTCTAAGCATATGGAGCCAAACTGTCAACACCATGGCATGAGCACCCCATCGATGCATCTCACGCATTATTCCTAGCGGCACCTGCTCTGTCAAATCAATAATATCCGTATATGCATATTCTACAGTTGGCCTATAATAAAACATAAGCAATATGCCTGTAATTGTTAAAACAACAAATAAGAAGAAAGACAACCCCCCCATACACCA
>MDTE01033416.1_pt1 | contig 11529 bp, 10 predicted proteins | sample 811231 | NCBI WGS metagenome assembly MDTE01 (sample SAMN05326651, study PRJNA326480) | marine metagenome | isolation source: seawater | place: Indian Ocean: Red Sea | collected 2010
CCTTGCCATGGGGATTGCGTTCGTTGGCCGCGACGACGAAGCCGACGCTTCTCTCCGTCAATCGGGCACCGTGCGACAGCAGGCATCGCAGCGCGCCGGCGGCGAGCAGCATGCAGGGGTAGTCGATTACGCTGTATGCGTACCCGGAAGCCGTATGAGTCGTGGCGTTGGGGTCGGCGCCGTGACGCATCAATAGGTCAATGGCCGCCTCGTATCGGTCGGAGTAGGTCGCTGCCCGCAGCGCCCTGTCCTCGCCGACATGGACGTCCGCCCCCGCCGCTACTAGGGTTTCCATTGCTCGCACGCTGCCGGAATAGGCCGCGTAGGCCAGCGGCTGGTACTTGTTGTGGCGCTTGCGCTGGATCCAGTGCCCCTCGCGATGGACTAGGTCTGGATCGTCGCGTAAGAGGACGGTCAGTGCGGACGCATCATCGTCGAGGATGGCGCGCTCCAGCGCGCCCATGCCACCGCTTGCAATCGATGCGACGGTGGCCTTGAGCTTGGGCCAACTGGGGAAGCCGTAGCGGCGGGCGATGGCGAATTGGGCTTGGCTGAGCGACGCGCAGGCGCCCTCCTTGACCATATCCCGCGCCTGATCCTTCAGGTGGCGGAGACTGGGCTGGTCGGGCAATTGGAGAATGGGGGGGGCGGCAGGCATAGCTGACCTCCTTGCGTAGGCCCGTGTCCGCATCCGGCCAAAGGAAGTGCAGCGAATTAGGCTATACTCAAAGGGGTGGGCTTCTACCCTTTCCGCGGACTGGCGGCTCCCCCCGAGAGCCTACTTTAGTGTAGCGGACGGGACCTGGTGCTGTCAAGCGGCGCATGGCGCCACCAGGCGCCTTGGGCCTCCACGACCGGCGCAAAGGGGGCGCCCGGGCAGGCAAGCGGCCGAAACTCCAGCGACCCCTCGTCGTTTCTGCGCACCTCAACCAGCTGCACCGCTCCGTCCCGGTGTAGCCAATGTAGGCCCTCCTCGGCGGCGGGCCGGTGCCATATCAGATACTTCTGGCCCTGGGTCATCGCCCTATGGCTCCCGCCCGGCGATCAATCCCAGCTCCATAGTCTACAGACCGGCGTAGAAGCACCACTGCCTTCATAGTCGTCAGCAAAACCGGATAAGCGCGTTCCATGCGAAGTCCTACTCTAGGCGCAGTTCGAACTCGTACCAGGCAGCGCCGTAGTCCGGATCTTCAATCCGAACGACCGCCTCCTGGGCGCTGGGAGGGCTCGACATGGTCATTTTACCTCGACCTTCGATCCTTGTGAGGCGATACGATGTGCGGGCCGGCTGCCACGGCAGAGAGTAGCTATCACTCTGCTCTTCGTGCCAGTCGGGCACCCAGGCTTCGCCATTCACATAGGTGGGCAGGTTCTGTCGCTCCCCATCCGGCCCCCAGTGGCCCGGTTTCAAGTGGGCATGGTGGATGATCGACAAGCCGTCGGGAGAGAACACGAATGAGTCGGATCCGTCGATGAAGGCGCGCACGCGAATTTTCTTCTCTGCATCGGCTTGATCTGATGGTGTGATCCCCTGCACGCGGATGTTGCGAAATCTCGCCCCCGTGCGCTGCACCTCCAGCCAGATGAACACCGGGAATTCAGGCGTGAACGGCGCTTGGATCTGTGCCTCGCCACACGAGAATGTGAAGGTGTTGCCATCTATGCGGGCATGCACGGGGTACCATGGGCCGGTCTCCAGCGGGGCGAGCCCGAGTTCCACCTCCCCGAACCAGGATCCGTAGACGCCGTGTTTGTCGAATACCCGATGCCCGCTATCCACCAGGATGGTGTTCGGGGTTTCGTCATCAAGATACCCAATGACGCTATTCCCGGCTGCGTCCACGAAGCCAATCATCTTGCCATCGCCCCGCGCGCGGTCCAGCAAGGAGATCTCGGCCTCCAGCTCGAACGGCCCGGTGGCGACCGCACGGGAGAGCAGGAACTGTATCCTCTCAGACGTCGGACTCGTGATCGAGCGGTCGCGCGCGCGCCAGCCCGGCGTGAGCGGCGCCCACCCATCTAGTGAGACGCCGTCGAACAGCGGACTGCCCTCAGGCCCTATGGTCCGCCATGCATCCGGCTGCATCGCTGCCTTGGCCTTGTCCGGGTCCGCGAGGCCCATGGCTACCATGAGATCGACTTTCGCGCCCTGGTCGAGGAGGTGCCGGATCACTGGTTCGCGCCCCGCTCTCCTCTGGAACTTGGCCCGCATCGCCCTGTGCAGGGCGGTGTACCCAGAGTCATCGGGGGCATCCAGTGGGGCGCCCCGAGCAAGCAGGGCCTCCACGACGGCGGCGGAGCCCCGCATGGCAGCGATGTGCAGGGTCGTGTCGCGCTGCGAGGCGGGCAGGCCATCGAAATGATCAAGGACGCCGCGGATATCGCCCAGCTCGATCAGCGAGCCCAGGCCGCCATCCACAGGGATCCGCATGGTCATGGAGGCAACCTTCCACTTGCTATCAATGCGGACCAGCGAGTACAGGTTGTAGGCGTCCCACTGAGACCGCGGATTGCGCCCGATCTCGCGGGTCCACGCGTGGGCCCGGTCGCCGCGCACATCGACTCTCAGCACCGACACGTCGTTCTCGTAGCCTGCGCCGGGCGTCCAGGTCGCCTCCGAACCGGGGGTGTGGCTGTAGGCGGCGCGCCACTCGATCGGGTCGGCCGACCCGTTCATCTCCGTCGATGTGAAGATCGGCGCAAGTAGCTTCGAGTATGCCGAATAATCCAAATCGCTGTGGGCCTTGTGGAAGGCGTGCAGCACGGCTCGTATGTCGGTTTCGTGATGCTCATCTTCGCTGTGGTCCTCGTGGGCCATGGCCATGCCACACAAGGCGACCATGGCGTACCAGTTGACGAGTATAATCCGTAGACCGGACCGGTTCATGACGGCTCCTCGCGTTAAAGTTCTCGTGCTAGTACTGTCCTCGTGCTAGTACTGTCCTCGTGCTACCCTCGATCTCCCTACTCAAACAGCAGAAACCCAAAGCGGTCCGGTCGCTCAGCCCGCCCGTAGGTGGGCACCCACTGTGCGTATTCCGAGGCATTGCCGGTACGCACCCGCGCGACATTGAAGCCCCAGACATCACCCGGGGTGACCGCGGCCCCACCAAGCGTTGCTACCGGGATAGCGATCTCAAGGATCCAGCAAGCATCGGCAACGACCGAGGCGATCTCAATGTCTGAGTTCCATGCGCGGCCGATACCGCCAAGGCCATCTGCATCATCGGCATAGGTCCCGATCGAGTTGATGAGGTATTGGTAGAAGCTCTGACCATCGTGGTTGGTGTCGAGGAAGATCTCCACGACATCGTCGAGGTAGATGTCGTTGGCATCCTTTGTGTGACGCGGGCTACCAAACCTTCGGTACTCGCCTCGTAGCTCTTGATCAGCAGGTAGAGCGTCTGGTCATGAAAGCCTAAATAGGCGTCTGTCCTGCCGACAGCAGGAATAGCCGACATTCGCGTTAAGCATTGATAGAACTTGGTGAGCGGTTCGACTACGGACCAGGCGGCTTCGCTGTGGTGGCCATCGATCATTGGGGCTGAGGGTAGGTATGCCGCGCGGCTGACCATGCCGTGCTCCTGCAAAAGCCGCAAGCCGCGCTCGCGATCGCCACTGTCGTAGTAGAGCTTGCCGAGCTTCTGGTTGATATTCTTGCTGTCAGGTACCCACTCTAAGGCGGACACCAGCAGCGACTCGGCGTCCGCTACGTCCGCTGACAGATAGCGTCGGTGCGCCTCTTGCCCACGGCTCTCTGCCAGCAGCTCGAGCCATTCTACGACCACCTGGCGCAAGCCGCCCGCTACGCCGCTCGCCCGCAGTCGCACTAAGGTATCGGTGAGGCTGTCCCGCTGCGCTTTGCTGAATAGGGACGTGTCGACCGCGCTGCCCTCCGCGAGGAACTCAAGGGCCAATAGTAACTCTAGCTGCATCCCGGTGTCGGTTTCGTCGCTAAGCTGACGCAGCATAGGGCCGACCGCTTCGCGTTTGGCCAGACTGCCCATGGCCTGGGCCGCACTGACGCGGATTTTTGGCTCTACGTCATCAAGGGCGCCCACCAGACTAGTGAAGATCGTCGGATCGTGCTCGCGTACATAGAGTCGGAAGAGCGCCTCAGCCAGATCCACCCGAGCCCGCACTGGCAGCGTGCTGTCTTCAAAAGCGCGGATCAACGCTAGCGCCGCCTCGCCCCTAGCCAAATTGAGCTCCATCTTCGCCTGCTCAACATCACCTCTTCCTGCTATGAGTACGGCAACATGCTGCTCAACGGGCTCGTCACACGCGACGCTGTGGGCGCAGGCTATAAAGCATCCGCACGCAAGCAGGCGAAAACGGCCTATGGATGACGGCGTTTGGCAAATAGGCATGTTCAGCCGCTATCCCGATGGCGGGATGGTGTGCAGTACCGGTCGGACGCTGCGCCGGTTGACGTGCAGGACGGCGTACGAAACGGGCAGGCGGAAACGGCGCGGCCCCACGCTGCCCGGATTGAGATAGAGGATGTCTTGGCGGAAATCGATGGCGGGCTTGTGCGAGTGGCCGTAGATGACGACCGAGAAGCCCTCCCTAGCCGGATCGATATCTATCAGGGCGAGGTCATGCACGATATGCAGCTTGTGGCCATGTATCTCCAGTGTCGCCGACGTGGGCCAAGCTACCGCCCAGGCTTCGTCATCGACGTTGCCTCGCACGACGGTCACCGGCGCGACTTGCTCGAGCTGAGGGAGGAGGGTGCCGTTGCCGACATCGCCTGCATGGATGAGCCGATCTACGCCCGCCAGCGCATCGACCACGTCAGGTCGCAAGACGCCGTGCGTGTCTGACACCACACCTATGACGGAAGCGCCGGTAGTGCCCACAAGTGGTCGCCAGTCATTCGTACAGATCCGCCGCCGTTTCGCCGCGGGCAAATTGCTGCGCAGTGCGGGCGGCTTGGACGTTGCCGGTCCGCCGACGGGTGTCGGTGGCCCATCGCGCTAGGCCGACCAGTAGAGAAGGGCGCGCGGGGTGGTCTGCGCAGAGCGCCCATTCGTCAAACGTCGTGCGCAGCGCCGCGAGCAGGTTCCATCCGTTGTCGTCTTTGAGGATCGTGTCGCCCAACTGCCGCAGCAATAGGTCGCCCTGTTCCGGGTAGTGGTCGAGGAACCGGCGCGTCTGGCGACCGATCTCGTTCACGCGGATCTCGGCGATGCTGATGAGCAGCGCCTCCATGGCCTGTTCTGCGGTTACGTCCGCGGGGACCGAGGTCTCCTCGGACGCGCCTCCGGAGAGCGGCCGATTGCTGATGTTGAGCCACCGGTTGCTGTAGAACTGCCATGCCACCAGGTACAGGGCGCGGGCGGCGGTCGCGTAGTTGGAGTAGGCATGCACGGAGCGGATGGCGCTGGACAGGGTCAGCTCGTGCGCCAGCGCCCCCCCAGCCCGGGTTCATGCCCACGGGGGTGCGGGCCATCCGGTTGGCGGCTGTCAAGACCATGGTGGTCACGAGGCGGTCGAGTGCCACCCCGTCTCGGAGGGCGTCGGTGATGGCATCGAAAGCGGGCGCGAGCTCGCCACTGGTCAAGGCCAGAGAGAAGGCGTCCTCATCGAACGTGCTGTCGGGGCGCACGAGGGCTTCTGCGCGCTGCGCGGCATCATTGATCGCCGCATAGCGATCAATCGCTTCTTGGCGTATCTCATCGGGGGCGTTGCGGCCCTGGCCGAGCGATCGGGCGGCTGCGTGGGCCACGAGCAGCTCCGTATCGTCCCACCCGAACTGGTGCACGATGTCGGCGAGATGGACGAGCAGCAGTAGGTTGCCGCCATGGCCGATGAAGTGGGGCGCTACAGCGCAGTCGAAGAGGTGGGGCATGATCGCCTCGTCATGGCCCCCCAAGGACCGGATGCTAATGATGCACTTTTCGATGCCCTCCCACTCCCGATCGGCCGAGAATAAGCGAATCCACTCGAGGAGGTCCGGCACTCCCACGGGGGCCGGCAGCGGTTGCACGGGGGGACGGTCGTCGATGCGACCGGCGGCGCCACTGGCCGCCATCATGAGCGGTATGAGGCGCTCCTCGGGCGGATAGTGGCGGGCGACGCTGGTGCCGTTGGCGAAGAAGGCCACCTGCCGTTCGACCCCGCCCTCGATGGGCACATGCTGCGCGAGGTGGCGCACCAGTCGCCGCAGCGCTTCGTCTTCGGACACGCCACGGGCCAGGAGGATCGCCACGGCTTTGGACAGGGTCCAGTCGTCGCCGCTGAAGAGCCCTTCGCGCAAGAGGAGGATATGGGCATCGGATCGGCGCTCGACACCCCCAGTAGGGTCGACGTAGATGTCGCCATCGCGGACCTCTACGGGGTAGGTGTCCAGGTCGTCGCAGCCGCCCGTGAAGCAGCCGCCGCCCCGGATGTCATAGCTCCAGCCATGCCAGTCGCAGGTCAGGACGCCATTGCGCACGCGCCCCTTCGTCAGCGGGAAGCCCATATGCGGGCACTGATTGTCCGTGGCGAATACATCCCCTTCGTGGCGAAAGAGGGCTATGCTGCGGCTGCCCACGCGCACCGCCTTGGGTTGACCCTCGACGATCTCGTCAGTGGCAGCCACCCGTATGTACGGGTCCGTCGTCGCGTCAGTCGTGGCAGTCGAATCCGTCATTTCGGTCTCCTACTCGAATACATCGACGTTGGTACGGCCCCGGGCGAAGTTGATGGCCGTGGTGGTTGAGGTCGCGTTGTCCTTGCTGGTCCGTACGTCGGCGGCATAGCGCACGAGCCCGACGATGAGCTGATGGCGAGCCGGATGTTCGTACCCGAGTGCCCACTCGGTCAGCGTGGCACGGAGCGTGGGCAGCAGATGGCTGGCCGATCCGTCCCAGACGACCGTCCGGATGATCTCCTCCAAGAAGTCATCACCGGCCCCTGTCCGCAGCGCACCCTGCGCGGCGGCGGTCGCGCCCTCCGGATCCAGGGTCTTCATGCGCGTGATGACATCCTCCGCGGCCGCTTCGGGTACTCCATCCAGAGCGGCGAACGGCGCATATGGCAAGTTGATCCATCGATGCGAGAACAGCTCCCAGGCGCACGCGAACAAGCCCCGGACCGCCACCCGGGGGCCGGCGCACTCCAGCGCCGGCCGCAGGCTCGCGGCGAGGTGCAGCTCGCTGCGGAGCTCTTCCCAGCCCGGATCGGCGTTGATCGGCGCGCGGGCCATGCGGTCAGCGGCATGCACGACGAAGGTGGTGATGAGGTCGGTGGGGGCGGCGCCCTCGATGACGACCTGCGCCAAGGACCGGAAAGCGCGTTCCACATCGGCGCTAGTCAGCGCCTCAAGAAGCGCGGCCTCGTCATACGGCTTACCATCGGCGCTCCGACGATCGGCGCTGGTCACAGCATCGTCCACCGCTGGACCCAGCGCCTCCATCAAGGCCACGGCGTCCTGCCGGAAGCGGGCGGGCTCTGCCCGGTTGCGGCCGATCAGCTTGCTGCCCAGATTGAACACGAGTTCGCCCGCCTTGTCCCAGCCGAAGGTTCGCACCGCCTCCTCAAGGCGCGCCAAATGAACGAAGGTGTCGCCATAGCCGATGAAGTGGGGCTCCGCGACGCAGCCATACAGGAGTGGCAGCAAGCTGTCGCCCTGGCCATTCTCGTGTATGGTGAGGAGGCATCGTTCAATGCGGCCCGCCTGCCGATTGCGTGCGGCATCGCGCACGAAGCGCTCCATTTCGCGCCAGCTGGGATGCTTGGGCATGGGCACGACCTCAAGGCGATCGGAAGCCCGCCCCATGGTTGCCGCTACGGCCGTGGTGAGCGTGATCAATCGATCGGCTTCCCCAAAGCGCTGGGCGATCGCCAGGCCGTCCAACAGGCGCCCCACATCTTCGCCGCCGTCGGCCCCGTGCTGGCTGGCGATGTGGCGCGTTGCATGCTGGAGGACCATCTCCACGATCTCCACCTCCGGCACGCCGCCGTCGAGTAGGAGGGCCAGCGCTTTGGAGATCGTCCACCGCTCCGAGTTGAGCAGGCCCTCCCACAGCAGTTGGAGGTCGGCATCGCGTCGGTGGTAGCCCGTCTCGCCGAGGTCGATCCAGACGGTGCCCTCCCGCACTTCAACCACGAACACAGGCAGGTCGCCGCACTCGCGGTTGAAGCATCCGCCCCCTCGAAGGTCGAAATTGCGCCCGTGCCAATCACAGGTCAGCACGCCGCCGCGTATAGTACCTCGCGTGAGCGGGAAGCCCATGTGGGGACACTGGTTGTCGGTGGCATACAGATCGCCTTCGACATTGAAGAGGGCGATGCTGCGATCCTCGTCCACGCGAATCGCCTTGCTGGCGCCCGGCGGGACTTCGGTCAGTTCACACGCTTGAATCCAAGACATGGCACCTCGAAAACTCGTTGGCCCCGGCATACAGGGGCTGTAGATTATGTCGCATACGGACATCCAACGCCATTGTACGAAAAAAGCGAGGGCTTGTGCAAGTCCCAGAGGTCGATAGGGAAAACCTCCCGCACCGCGTCAAGGGACCGCGGCATCACTGTCCGCGATGCGAGACGACGCGCGTGACCTTCGTGACGCGCTTTTCCATGGAGTGTGCCGCATGCGGTAAGGGATTAGGCTCCATGGACCCCGAAGTCCGGCGGCGCACCTACGTGGAGAGTGTGATAAGCCAGTCGGCGATGATGCGGGCGCGGCGGCAGCCGAAGAGGCGAGAGGTAGAGGTCTTGTCCTACTTTCGGGGTACGGTATGGATCGATACGGAGAATCGATGGGAGGGCAGTTGCAACCGGTGCAAGGCGACGGGACGACTTTGGTGGGTAAGCCGCGCGTTGATCTGCAGCAAGTGCTGTGCTAGCGATGAGATGCGGATCGCTAAGCGGGTCAATGCAGGGACGGCCCGATTGGACGGGATGGACTGATATGGATACTTGGTTCATCTCAGACACTCATTTTGGGCACTCCAACATCATACGACACTGCGACCGTCCGTTTCGCGATGCGGACCACATGGACACTGAGATCATAGACCGGATAAACGCGGTCGTAGGGGAGCGGGACAGGCTGGTCCATCTTGGCGACTTCGCCCGCGGCAGCGTGAAGCGCGTTCAAGCGTATCGGGAGCGGCTGGCCTGCCGACGCATCGTGCTGATCCTGGGCAATCACGATCCGCAGAACGCCTCCGGCCATGCCCGCGCGGCGCTGCGCGGGCTCTTCGAGGAGGTATGGGACTTGCACCGCCTCCGCCTGGAGAGCGCCATCGACCCTCCGGTACGACGCGACCTCACGCTCTGCCACTACCCCCTCGCCAGGTGGCGCAATGCCGTGCATGGGGCGTGGCACCTGCATGGGCACACGCATGGGGCGTTCAGGGCAGACGGTGCCTCTCTGGATCTGTCGGTGGAGGCGTGGGACTATCGCCCCGTGGCGTGGATGCAACTTGAGCAGGCCATGCTGGCCAAACTAGCCATTTCGGCCGCGTAGGCCGCTGCGGATTGCGTCATCAGGAGAACGCTATTTGGAACGCATATTTCCCGACATCTATCGATTTACCGCTAGACCCAGAGGCGCAGAGGCGGCGCGGGAGGGTGTGCTGGTCTCCTTCTTCCTACAGCGCAGCGCGGGCAATTTGCTGCTGCCCTGCGGCGATGGGGGCGACAACGTAGACCTGCCCTGTGACAGCTATCGCCCCCTGCACTTCGCCGTGAGGGGCAATCGTCCGGAGGCCGTGGCGTTGCTGCTACGGCGTGGGGCGCACGTGATGGACGAGTTCCTGCTCAATGCCATCAATCAGAGCCTGCGGATGGCGCGGGAGCTCGGCTACGAGGACGTGTACGAGCTCCTGGACGCGGATCGTCGCGCACGTTTCGGTTATCGCGCCGAGGCAGAGGCGGTAGGAGAGGCTATCAAGGCTCGCGATCTGGATGCCGTCCTCAAACTGTTGGACGCCGATGCCACGCTCGTGGACGCAACGGACCAGACCGGTAACGCCCCCATACACTGGGCTGTTCTCACGCGGCAATGGACGATGATTCAGGCGCTCAGCCAGCGGGGTGCGAATCTGGACCATACGCGCTTCGATGGCACGCGGCCGATCGACCTCGTCTCGGGCGACTACTGGTTCAATCACAGCGAACACACCATGGAGGCAGCCCTGCAGGAGCCTGTTGCGCTCCTCGGCTTTCTACTGGGCCTGGGCGCCGAGTACGGCATGTGTACAGCGATACGCCTCGGCGACGCAGAGCGCGTTGAGGCGCTGGTCGCTGCGGAGCCCCACTTGGCGAACGCCTTGTCCAATGACCCGCAGCCGCCATCTTCGGCGGGCGAGCATGGACGGCAACGGCCCATTGTCGTGGCCGCGCAGACCGAGCGGGTGGAGATCGCCCGAATGCTGATTCAGGCCGGCGCCGACGTGAATCTGGGCGTTCCCCTGTGGTCGCCCTACGGGCAGGCGCTCTTCGCGGCCTGCGCCCGCGGCAATCTGACGATGGCCGAGATGTTTCTCGAGTCGGGCGCAAGACCCAATGTGGAGGTGGAGTCCAGCGGGGACTGCTTCTCCATCATGGAGGGCTTGGCGCCGAGCAGGAGGGAGGAGATGCGCGCCCTCCTCAGATTGCATGGGGGTATTTCGGTCCACTTTGGCGAAGAAGAGAGTTGAGATCGCTGCTCGCGTGACACCGACGCGCAGGACAACGGTATGCACTACGCAGAAGACAACCCCTTCTACCGTCTTCTCGCCACCAAGTACGAAGGCGAGCGGGAGCAGGAGGCGCTAGACATTCTTGCTGAGGAGCCGGGCCTGGCGCGGCTTGAATGGCCCGGACCTGACGAGGGTGGGCGGCCCTTCGTAAAGGGCAGCACAGCCCTTCACTATGCGGCCAACGACGGCAAACTTCTACTGATCGCCAGGCTCGTCGAGTGCGGCGCCGATCCCAATGCTTCCAATGCTGCTTGGTACCAGTCGGTACTGTCCTGGGCCGCAAACAACGCGCAGAATGCGGCGATTCGCCTCTTGCTCAGTCTCGGCGCTCGGCCAGATTCGCGGCATGCGCTGCATGCGGCAGCGTTCGGCGGTGCATCGCGCGGCCGGGGCGAAGAGGCCGCCTACGCAGAGTCGCTGCGGATTCTGGTGGACGCCGGCGCCGACGTGAACGATCGCAGGCACAAAGGCGGCAAGACCCCGCTGGCGATCGCGTTGGATAGCGGCAACAAGGAGGCGATCGAGTTTCTGCGGTCCCGGGGAGCGGTTGAAGAGTGAACGACTCTCCTGCCACTACGGCCTTGAACTTGACATCGGCCAGCGTTGGATCGGCGCCGGCCTTGACCCAACTGCTTGTAGGTGCGATAGGTGCGCGAGGCGGTGCGATGGGCACACGAGGTGCGCGATGAACATACACGAACGTTACGAACGAGCGCTGAATCAGTTGGTGGAGATCGTCCGCGAGGACCGCCACATCCTCGCCGCCATACTCGGCGGCAGCATGTCGCACGATCAGGTCTGGGAGAAATCGGACATCGACCTCGTCCTGATCCGGGCGGACGATAGAAAG
>MDTE01038080.1_pt1 | contig 11529 bp, 7 predicted proteins | sample 811231 | NCBI WGS metagenome assembly MDTE01 (sample SAMN05326651, study PRJNA326480) | marine metagenome | isolation source: seawater | place: Indian Ocean: Red Sea | collected 2010
CGGGGCTGGCACCGAGCGCCGCAGTCATTGTCGCCACAGTCCGCGCTCTGAAAATGCACGGTGGCGTGGCGCTGTCTGACCTGGGCGAAGAGAACGTTGAAGCCGTGAAGCGCGGCTGCACCAATCTCGCCCGGCATCTACGCAATGTGAAATCTTTCGGCGTACCGACGGTGGTCGCCATCAATCAGTTCATCAACGACACGGACGCCGAGATCGATGCAGTGCGCGAGACCGCTGCCGAATACGGTACCGAGGCCATTCTCGCCTCACATTGGGCAAATGGCGGCGCCGGCACCGAAGATCTGGCAGAGCACGTAGTCAATCTGGTCGACGGTGGCGGCTCTCAGTTCGCACCCTTGTACGATGATGATGTGCCCTTGTGGGACAAGATCAAAACGGTTGCGACCCACATCTACGATGCCGATGACATCATCGCCGACCAGAAGGTACGCAGTCAGATCAAACAGCTACAAGAAGATGGTTATGGCCATTTTCCTGTTTGCATGGCCAAAACTCAGTACAGTTTCTCGACCGATCCGAATCTCAAGGGCGCCCCCTCGGGTCATACGGTACCGATTAGAGAAGTGCGCTTGTCGGCCGGGGCCGAGTTCGTGGTGGTGATCTGCGGTGAGATCATGACCATGCCGGGGCTGCCCCGAGTACCAGCGGCAAACAAAATCGGTCTCAACAACGAAGGTGAGATCGAAGGCTTGTTCTAGCCGGACTGGCCAGAGAGATTTTGGGGCGGTCGCAAGACCGCCCCGATTGTTCATCGAATCGCCGGTGTTACATCACGGCCTCGATACCGAAACCCCCAAACTTATGCTTGTCGAAGTTGACGCGGAACATGTCACGCAGCCTCTCAGCTGCCTGATCGTATGCGCCCGCATCACTCCAGACATTTCTGGGATTCAAGATAGCGTCATCCACCCCGGGGCATGACGTCGGCATCCGCAAGTTGAAAATGGGATGAAGCTCGGATGAAACTTTGCCGGCATCGAGCTCACCATTCAGTGCCGCGTTGAGCAGCGCTCGAGTATCGCGAATCGAAATGCGCGGTGCGACACCGGCAGGACCACCGCTCCACCCGGTATTGAGCAAAATACAGCGAGTTTGATTGCGCTCCATTTTCTCTTTCAGCAGCTTCGCGTACACCGACGGCCGATGAGACATGAACGGTGCGCCAAAACACGCGCTGAAGGTCGCCTGCGGTTCAGTGAGCCCGACTTCAGTGCCGGCGAGCTTTGCCGTAAAGCCCTGCACGAAGTGATACATCACATCGCGGCCTTCGAGAATGGAAACCGGTGGTAGCACACCAAATGCATCGGCGGTCAAAAGCACAATAGTCTCCGGGTGACCGCCACGCGCACCGTCGGCGACGTTCGGATTGGCGCTCAACGGATAGGAGAACCGGGTGTTTTCAGTGAGAGAACGGTCGGTCAAATCCAGCTCTTGAGGATCCAAATCTGCAAACTGCCGACCGGCGAGCGCCGGAACATTCTCGATCACGGTGCCGGGCTGTGACAGCGCGGCCGCGATAATGGGCTCCGCTTCTTTGTCGAGATCGATGAGCTTCGCGTAACACCCATCTTCGAAATTTGACACACCCACATCGGTCCAACCGGTCTCATCGTCGCCGATGAGCTTTCGATCTGGATCGGCGGACAGTGTGGTCTTACCCGTACCTGACAAACCGAACAAGATCGCGGTGTCATTGCGGGCGCCAATGTTGGCCGAGCAATGCATGGACATATAGCCCTGCTGTGGCAGCAGGAAATTCATCACCGTGAAAATGGTCTTTTTGACCAAACCGCAATAGTCGGCACGACCGACCACGAGGCAAATCCGGTTTCGAAAATCGATTATGGCGGCACGCGCTGACACCGTGCCGTCACGCTCGGGTTCACAGGTGAACGACTGCACATTGAGCATGGTCCAACGCTTGTCCTCGGCATTGGCGATCCCGTCGACCCGCTTTGGGAACATGTTGTGCGCGAACATGGCATGCACCGCATACTCACCGACGAACCGGTACGGCACCGAGTACGTCGGGTCCGTGCCAGCATAAACATCCTGCACGTATAGGTGTCCACCACGCTCATTGAGATGGCTGATGACCCGTTGCAACAAGCCTTCGTACTTGCCCGGGTCGAACGCCTTCAAGTTGTCTTTCCACCAGACGTCGGACTCGATCTCCGGCCAAGCGACGGCGAAAGTATCGTTGACCGGTCGCCCGGTACAGGTGGGATCGGTGTGAAACACCAGCGGACCATCAACACCCAGCTTGGTGGCGAACGACTTCTGGTCGCCGTAGCCATCATCCAAGCTCACGCGGCCTCGATCGTAGGCGATCGACTCGTGAAACAGCTCCGCCTTGGTCAAGTTGTACTTGTACGAGATTCCCTTCAGTCCGAACTGACTGAGCTGCTCGCTAAGATCCATTCAATATTTCCCGAGATTTTTAAATTCTATAACGCCGGCGTGACGCGATTTAACGAGTTATAAGCGCTGCGTGCTGGAGCATAACGACCATTTATGCGTGCCGGCAAGGAAGACCCCTACCAACATTGTGGTTTTGTGACCTGTGTTGTGGCTCCGGAGCGGGTATCGGTGCGTCAGTATCCCAACGCGCAACCGTCTTTGCGCGGCTCCGAGGAGGCTTGCAGTGATCCACGTTGCCAATCGACGAATATGGCCTGACCACCGCCGAGCGGCGACGCTGACTCTTCGAGCGCATGACCACGAGCGGCGAGCTCGGTAAGCACGGATGCATCGAGGCCTCTCTCAATCAGTAATTTTTCACCAGAGGGCTGGAATCGGGGGGCATCCATGGCTTCCTGCAGATCAAACCCCAAGTCTAGCCAATTGCTCAACACATAAGCGTGTCCCATGGGCTGATAATGACCACCCATGACGCCATAGCAGAGCACCGGTCGCTGGTCCTTGTATAGCATCGCTGGAATGATGGTGTGCAAGGAACGCTTGTGCGGCGCAATACAGTTGAGATGTCCTTCTTCAAGGGTGAAGCACTCGGCGCGATTTTGCAGCAACACACCGGTGTCACCAGCAAGCACACCGCACCCCCAGCCGTGAGAGATACTGTTGATGAACGACACCATGTTGCGGTCGGCATCGACAATCGACAGATACACCGTGTCGGTACCAGGTCTGTATCCGGAAGCCACAGGCGGCGGCAAGGCTTGCTCTGGGTCAATACGTTGCCACTGGGATTCGCCGAACGACTTCGAGATCAATACGTCAACCGGCAGCTCACCAAAATCGGGATCGGAACAGTACTTGTCGCGTTCGGCAAGGGCGAGCTTGTAAGCCTCGGCAAACAGGTGAACGTGATCTGCACCGAATGGCGCCAACGCGCTCACTTCCGCGTTCTCGATGATATTTAGCATCATCAGCGGCGTTATTCCCTGCCCGTTCGGCGGCAACTCGTAGAGCCGGTAGCCACGGTAGTCGGTGGAGATGGGCTCTACCCACTCGGTGTGATGATTGGCGAAATCGTCCAGAGTGAACAGCCCGCCGTTGGCGTCACTGAAAGCTACGATGCGTTCCGCGACAGACCCCTGATAGAACACGTCCACACCCTGCTCAGCTACTAGCTCGAGGGTATCTGCAAGCTCGGGATGGCGGTGCACATCGCCGGCGCTTAGAGCTTCTCCATCGCGCAGATAAACACGTCTGGAGTCTTCGAACTTCTCGAGCTTGTCACGGCCGCGAGCCCAATTCTCGGCCACCACCGGCGTGACCGCATAACCGTTGCGGGCATAGCCGATGGCGGGACGTAACAGCTCTCCCAAGCTGCGAGTACCGAAGCGCTCTATTGCGGTCTGCCAGGCGTGCAACGCACCTGGGACCGTCGCAGCATACAGACCGTCGGCCGGCACTTCGGTGAATCCGGCCTCTTTATAGCACTCCAGGGTCGCGCCGCTCGGTGACCGACCGCTGCCATTGAGACCATGCAATCTGCCGGTCTTAGCCTCGTGGTAGAGCAGGAAGCAATCGCCGCCGATGCCTGTGGACTGAGGCTCAGTAACCGCCAACGTCGCGCTGGCGGCGACGGCCGCGTCCATGGCATTGCCGCTACGGCGCAGCACATCGAGCGCCACTGAAGTCGCCATGGGCTGACTGGTCGCCGCCATGGCGCCAGTACTCATGACCACTGAGCGTCCGGGGAAATGCAGATCTCTCACGTTCGAAACCTCGCTCAGTTAAAGGATTCGGAACGAACCCTGAGTTTGTCGTCAGTAATCATTCGATTCAGCAACTTGCACGCGGCATAGATGGCTCTGATTGCCGGTGTTGGCGTTTCGGTCAGCTCGCCGAGCTCAACCACTGAGCCGACCAGGGCGTCGACTTCGAGCGGCTTGCCGGCTTCGACGTCCTGCAGCATCGACGTCTTGTGCTTACCCACCCGCTCAGCGCCGTTAATGCGTTTCTCCAGCGGCACCCGAAAGGTGATGTCGAGCTTGTGTGCCACCGCTTGTGCTTCGGTCATCATCTGCTCGGCCAACTGTCTACTCTGGGGAAACTGGCAAATATCAACCAGTGTCGCATGAGTGAGTGCGCTGATGGGGTTGAAGGTCAGATTGCCCCACGCCTTGAGCCAGATCTCCGACCGAATGTTCTCCACGACGGGCGACTTGAACCCAGCATCGACGAACATCGACGAAATTTGCTCGGCACGCTCGGTCGTGGAGCCATCGAGTTCACCAATTGGGAACCGAATCCCCTCGACGTGCTTGATCACACCCGGCTCGATGATTTCAGCGGCGGGATAGGCGATGCAACCAACAATCTTCTCTGGGTCGATCTTTGCAGTCAGCTCGCCCTGCGGATCCAGCATCTTCAGCGACTTGCCATCGTGCGGCCCTCCATGTCGCTGGAAATACCACCAGGGCAACCCGTTCTGCGTGGTGAGCACGACGCTGTGCTTACCGACCAGGGTGCAGATTTCGTCAACTACGGGCGGAATCTGGTGGGCTTTGAGGCCGAGGATCACAAGGTCCTGCTCGCCGCAAGCGCTCATGTCACTGGTCGCCGTGACGTTGTCAGCAACGTGCTCGGTGCCCTCATCCATGATGAGCTTGAGGCCATGATCTTGTATGGCTTTGAGGTGCGGACCGCGTGCAATCAAAGTCACCTCGTGCCCGCCGAGCAAAGCGAGCTTGGCGCCGAGCATGCCACCGATGGCGCCCGCACCCACCACACAAATCTTCATAGTTTTCTCCCGAGACACTGCCATCGAGCGCATCTGCAACCGCAACGACGCAGACACAAAGGCGAACGATTTTACTGATGCGGCAAGCAACACGCCAACGCGCGGCTGATATGGCCACCGCGTCCAGCTGTCGAGGGTTACGGTTCAGCCAGGTAGACTGGCGGCCAATCCTTCAGCCCAGACACTACGCCAATGAGCTTTACCCACAAGAGCGACCTGCTCGGGACGTTCGCCCAGCATCGCGTGGCCGCCAACCTGCTGATGTGCTTGATGGTGCTGGCAGGTGTGTGGGGATTGTCCAAGCTCAATACGCAGTTTTTTCCCAACTTTGCGCTGGACTTCATTGTCGCCAGTGTCACCTGGACCGGCGCGACCGCAGAAGATGTGGAAAGTTCGATCACCGTGCCGCTGGAACAGGAGCTGCGCTCTGTCGACAGCTTGCATCAGATGACATCCACTTCCTCCGATGGCGTTGGGGTCATCACCCTCGAGTACGAAGAAGGCACGGACATGGGCGTGGCGCTCGACCAGGTCAAAGAGCGGGTCGGCCTGGTCCGCAACCTGCCCACCCAGTCCGAAGAGCCGGAAGTCAACAAAATCGTCAATCATGAGCCTGTTGCGCGGGTTCTGGTGACCACCAGTCACGGGCTGGAACGGGTTCGCACCCTGGTCCACGAGTTCGAGCGTGATTTACTGGAGCGTGGTATTGCGAAGGTCAATATAGTCGGCTTGCCGGAGCAGGAGATCGCCGTCCAGATTTCCTCCGCTGCGCTTCGCGAGCTCAATCTTTCGATCGACGATGTCGCCGAGCGTGTCGCCGGACTGAGCCGCGACCTGCCATCGGGTACCGTCGGCCGTGACGACGTCTCCCGGCAACTCCGCGCTTTGCAGCAACAGCACCGGGCGTCGGAGTTTGCTGACTTACCCCTGGTGGCCTCGTCACAAGGCCGACTCATCCGTCTCGGTGATGTTGCCGACATCGAACGTCGCGCGCGACGCGGCGAAACCAGACTGCTCTATCAAGGCTCGGCCGCCGTGGAGCTGCGGCTGCTGCGCGCGGACAACGGCGACAGTCTCGAATCAGCCAGAATTCTCGAAGCTTGGCTCGAGGACATCCGTCCGACGTTACCCCCCGGCGTGGACCTGCTGGTCTATGACCAGGCCTGGTTGTTGATCAAGCAACGTATCGAGCTGCTGCTGAAGAATGGCGCCGGCGGTTTGGCGCTGGTAGTGCTGATCTTGTTCCTGTTCATGAACGGCCGGGTGGCATTCTGGGTGGCCGTCGGCATTCCAGTGTCATTCATGGCGACCCTTGGCGTGCTCTACGTGGCCGGTGGCAGCATCAACATGATCAGCTTGTACGCCATGATCATGACGCTCGGCATCATTGTGGACGACGCTATCGTCGTTGGTGAAGACGCCCTGGCGCACTATGAGACCGGGGAGGCACCACTACAGGCAGCCGAGGGTGGCGCAAGACGCATGCTGGCACCGGTGTTGTCGTCTTCGCTCACGACTCTCGCTGCGTTTCTGCCACTCATGCTGGTCGGGGGCATCATCGGCAACATATTGTTCGACATCCCACTGGTTGTGGTGTGTGTGATCGCGGCGTCTTTGGTCGAGTCATTTCTGGTATTACCGGGTCATCTTCGCGGCAGCTTCAATCACATTCAACACCGCCAGCCGGGCCGGGTGAGAGCTGCTTTGGATAATGGCTTCAATTGGGTACGCGAGCGTCTATTTCGCCCCCTGATCACGGTGACGGTGGACAATCCGGCGACCATCATCAGTGTCTCTCTGAGCCTGCTGATCTTGATCTTTGGGCTCATGGCCGGTGGCAGACTGCCGTTCAACTTTCTACCCACTCCGCCGGGCACCATCATTCACGCCAACATCGGCTTCGTCGCAGGTACACCGCCGCAACATGTGGAAGTGTTCATGAAGCATGTGGAACAGGCCCTCTACCAAGCAGAAGAGGCTCTCGGCGAACGAGTTATAGACACCGCCGTGGTTCGACTGGGAAGCGCGGTCTCAGCCGACGAGCGTACGGTCAGCCGAGGAGATCAATATGCGGCCATGCGCGTCGAACTGACGGAGCCCGATAGCAGACAAAGCCGCAACGCCGAGGTGCTCGAGCAATGGCAGCAGCTCATCTCCTTGCCCGCCGGCATTGAGTCTTTCTCGATTTTCGAGCTCAAACCTGGTCCACCGGGACGTGATATCGATGTTCGCCTGCACGGCACCGATTCTGGCGCACTCAAATCAGCCGCGCTGGCGCTTGGTGAATCCCTCGCGACCATTCCAGGCGTCAGCGGCGTAGAAGATCAGCTGCCCTACGGACCGGAGCAGCTCATCTATAGCTTGACACCGCTCGGCAAAGCGCTCGGTCTGACCATCGAGTCAGTCGGTCAACAGTTGCGCGCCGCCTACGATGGGCGTATCGCACAAATCTACCAGCACGGTGACGACGAGCTGGAAGTCCGCGTGGTGCTGCCGGATCGGGAGCGCAACAGTATCACCAGTCTATCGACACTCACCATCATGCTCCCGGGTGGCGCCGCTGTGCCGCTGCCGAGTGTCGTTCAGCTCGATGTCCGTCGTGGTTTCCAGTCGCTGGCACATACTGATGGGCGACTCACGGTGCAAGTCGCAGCCGACGTCGATGCCGCCGTTGCCAACACCAACGAGATCACCAATGTGTTGGAGGAGACTCGTCTTCCGCAGTTGCGTGACCAGTTTGGTGTCGACTTCAGTTTCGAGGGACGCAACGCCGATCAAGGTGACACCTTGATAGATATGCGCAATGGCGGCTTACTCGCATTGCTCATGATCTATGTAGTGCTGGCCTGGGTGTTCTCGTCCTATGGCTGGCCACTGGTGGTGATGGCGGCTATCCCGTTCGGCCTGGTCGGAGCGCTCGGCGGCCATTGGCTGCTCGAACTGGAAGTCACCATACTGTCGCTGTTCGGAATCTTCGGACTGTCCGGTATCGTTGTGAATGACTCAATCATTCTGATCACCTTCTACAAACGTCTCCGTGAGCAAGGTGTGAGGCGCCGTGCCGCCATCATCGATGCCGCTTGTCAGCGATTGCGCGCTGTGCTGTTGACGTCGCTGACCACCATTGCAGGCTTGACGCCGTTGTTATTCGAGACTTCGCTTCAAGCCCAGTTCTTGATTCCCATGGCGGTCTCGATCTGTTTCGGATTGGCATTTGCGACTGTGCTCGTGCTGCTCGTCATTCCGGCGCTGCTAACGGTCCACGAGGCCGCCGTAGAACGATTCTCATCTGGTCACGCCGACCGGTTCCGTGCGGCCGCGAGCTCATGAGCGCTCCAGCACCCATGGTGTTGCCACCTCCACTCAAATGGGCGGGCGGAAAACGCTGGTTACTGCCTCGACTTCACCTGGCCTGGGACGACCACAAGCATCGCCGCCTGGTCGAGCCGTTTTGTGGGGGACTGGCAGTGAGCCTCGGGCTGCTCCCGCAGCGAGCACTGCTCAATGATGTCAATCCGCACCCAGTCAATCTCTACCGGCAGATTCAAAACGGGCTTCAAATCCGGATCCCGATGCACAACGACGCGGATCTGTTCTACACCCACCGGGCGATGTTCAACGAGCTGATTCTCGGCCGCCATCAGCACTCGAAGAAAGCGGCGAGCCTGTTCTACTACCTGAATCGAACCGGCTACAACGGTCTTTGCCGGTTCAACCGCAAAGGTCTGTTCAATGTGCCCTTTGGCCGTTACACGACCATTCGCTACCGACGCGATTTTCGGCCCTACCAGCCGGTGCTTGCACCGTGGACATTCTCAAGTGCCGATTTTGAGGCATTGCAGGTCGGTGATGAAGACTTCATTTATGCGGATCCGCCTTACGACGTCGAGTTTCGACAGTACTCGGCGCGCGGCTTCGACTGGTCAGAACAAGTTCGGCTGGCGCATTGGCTCTCCGGACACCGCGGACCGGTGGTGACGTCGAATCAGGCGACGGATCGTATCGTCGCGCTGTACGAGTCGCTCGGCTTTTCGTTAGAGTTTCTGGATGCGCCGCGCATGATCAGCTGCAATGGCAACCGAACCCCGGCAAAGGAAATGCTCGCGGCCTTGAATGTCTGAGCAGGGCCCGTCAGATACTCTTGGCGGCCGCTGACAGATTCCGAAGCTTCTCTATCGCGAGCCCCCGGCCGAGCAAACCCAGTCCACAGTCTGGGGCGACCATGAGTCTCTCGACGTCGATGTGCTGCAGCACACTGCGCAAGCGGTCTCGAATTTCGTCGACGGTCTCGACGCGGCTCTTACCGATATCGAAACAGCCCAGAATCACCGTGGTCTTCTCGAAGGCCTCAAACAACTTGTTGTCGTTGGATCGGTGCGCATCTTCCAACGACACGGCGTCAATGGATGAGTGGTCGAGATCAGGAGCGATCTGCAGATAGGCTTCCTTAGGCCCCTTGGGACAGTCGGTTGCATCCAACAGGCCAGGATAGCTGCAACAAATGTGCAAGGTTCTGGTCACCGATTTCGGGCAACGATGAAACGCCCGCTCGAGATTCTCGATTCCGAACTCAAGCACCGCTGGCACATATCGGACGAATACCGGCTCATCGAGCTGGATGTGCTTGCACCCAGCATCGGCGAGCGCGCGAATGGCGACATTCAATGCGTCAGCGTAGGCCGCGCCACGTTTTTCGTCGTCGTTGTAATACACGTCACCGGTGGTATCGGCAGTCGTCATCGGGCCTGGCAAGGTAATCTTCACCGGCCTCTTGGTACAGGCTTGGGCTCGCTTCCAGTCGGTGGTGATGTATTCCCGGCCGAGTGAAATCGGACCAACCGATGTTGGCACCCGGGTCAGATAGTCACCGGCGCGCGCGTCTCGATCTGACAAATGGTCGAAATCAATACCCAGCAGGTGACGACAGTGATAGTGAATGTAGTTCTCGCGTGGCATCTCGCCGTCGGTGGGAATGTCGACACCCGCCTCGACCTGATCGTTGACTACGTCACGGGTCGCCCGCTCGAGCAGACCGTCCAGCTCGTCACCGAGCTTCTCAACGGCTTCAGCCCAGTGGCCGGTTGGATTCGTCGTATCAGTTCCTGCCGGGTCGCCGAACCAATCAGGCAGCTCTAGATAGTCAGGTTTTGGAAAAGCGCCGATGGCTGTTGTTGTCAGGGGCATGGGGTTTTACCTGTTCAAAACAAAAAATTAGACCCTTCAGGATCGGTCAGTCCTTTCGCACTGCGGCGAAACGCAACCGAACATAATCTGCAGTCCAGCGCTCGTGGGCATCACACAACGCAGGTTTGAGTCGATCTTTGACGGCGCGCAAGTAGGCGCCCCGGTCCTGAGCGCCAATCGGAGCCATAAAATTTTGCGCGAAGGTCTCGAGCCAGCCGATGACGTCACCTGGCAAGGGTGTTGGCCGCTCGAACAACTCCATGTGCTGCACCTCGAAGTCGTGCTCATCGAGCAATGCTGCGTAGGCATCCGGTTCTGGGAAATACCATGGATTGAAATTGCCTGCGCAGTGACCCCGCGCCTCGAGCTCGACGCTGAGAGCACTGACGATTGTTGCGACATTGTTACCTCCGCCAAACTCGGCCACAAAACGCCCCCCGGGCCGCAAGGCGCGGCGCACACCACGCAGCACGGCGTCATGGTCGGTCATCCAGTGCAGTGCTGCATTGCTGAACACGGCATCGAACTCGTCCTCGAACGCCAACGCTTGTCCATCCATCACGCGAGCATCAACGCCGAGGCGCTGCGCCGCTTCCACCATATCCGCGCTACCGTCGACACCGAGGACCTCACAGCCGCGCTTCGCCAGCTCAACGGTCAACGGGCCATCGCCACAGCCCAGGTCCAGAATCCGCTCTCCAACCTGTGGATCGAGCAGATCCAGTACACCGCCGCCGAGTTCCGAGACAAACCGCACGTTCTCAGCATACTGGTTGGCATTCCACTCTTGCATGCCTGATCCCATCCCGACAAAACGCGAACTCTGTCATGGAACTCGACGTGGCTCCAATGGCTTGTTTCAATAGACTCGTTGACATCACCGTTTCTGTTTCACAAAGCGTTCTTGAACAACATTGTGTCGCGACTGTCACGCGCGGACTAACGTATCTCGCAAGAAAGCGATCGCTACAGGGTCGGCGGCCAGCACGTGGGTTAAGTCAGCCGAACAAGTCGCCGCCGCGATCCTCTTCGTTGGTTCTACAGTTGTAGCGCGAAACAACCAGCACAACACTCACATACAGCAGGCAGACAACGGTCAGCAGTGGAAACAC
>MDTE01029101.1_pt1 | contig 11528 bp, 12 predicted proteins | sample 811231 | NCBI WGS metagenome assembly MDTE01 (sample SAMN05326651, study PRJNA326480) | marine metagenome | isolation source: seawater | place: Indian Ocean: Red Sea | collected 2010
AATATTCCTCGGTAGCTCAGTTGGTAGAGCAGTTGACTGTTAATCAATTGGTCGCAGGTTCGAGTCCTGCCCGAGGAGCCAAAAATATCAAAAAAAATTGTCTAAATATTACTAAATAAATTTAATTATTTTTTATAAAAGTCTGAGTTTACTTTTTTATGATTTTATTAATATTTGAAACTTTAAAATATTTCTTAATCAAATTAGTTAATTTTAAATATAAATTTTTTATATGTATATGAAAATTTGTATTCTAAAATATTATAAATAATCATAAAATGATAAAGTTAGAAAATTATTTTTACATCCAAATAGTTTTATATTATCAAACAGTACAAATAGTTAAGTCGAAACATTAATTTATTGAAATAAAAAATAAACTAGATAAAAGATTAATAATAATGAGTATTTTTTTCATTGCAGAAATAGGAATAAATCACAATGGTGATATGAAAATTTGCAAACAACTAATTGATTTAGCTGTGTCAGCTGGTTGTGATGCTGTAAAATTTCAAAAACGTGATATTGACAGTGTTTATAGTAAAGAATTTTTAGATACCTATAGAGAAAGCCCATGGGGAAAAACACAAAGAGAACAGAAACAAGGTTTAGAATTTAACAAAGAAGATTATCTTGAAATAGATAATTACTGCAAAAAAATGAATATTCAATGGTTTGCTTCAGCATGGGATTTAAAAAGTCAATTGTTTTTAAGACAATTTAATTGCAAATATAATAAAATAGCCTCAGCGATGTTGGTAAATTATGAATTATTAAAATTAGTTGCTGAAGAAAAAAAACATACATTTATTTCTACAGGCTTAAGTACTATTGAGGATATTGAAAAAGCTGTAAATATATTTAAAAATAATAATTGTCCTTTTGAATTAATGCATTGTGTTTCAACTTATCCAATGAAATATAAAGATGCAAATTTAAGAACAATTTTAACTCTTAAAGAAAAATTTAATTGTAATGTAGGTTATAGTGGTCATGAAACAGATTTAGCAATATCTTATGCTGCAGCTGCTTTAGGAATCACCTCTCTTGAAAGACATATAACTTTAGATAGATCAATGTATGGATCTGATCAAGCAGCATCTTTAGCTCCTCCAGGATTAAAAAAAATAGTTCCTGAGGTAAGAAAAATTCAACAAGCTCTTGGTGATGGAGTAAAAAGAATTATAGATGATGAAATACCAATTGCAAAAAAATTAAGAGAACATTTAAAATAATTGACTCAATTATAACTGATGAAAGTTGTTTCATTAATACCAGCTAGGCACGGAAGCAAGGGTATACCAAATAAAAATTTAATTAATTTATGTGGCAAACCATTAATTTATTATTCAATTAAAGCTTCAGAAAATTCAATTGTAGAAGAAACCTGGGTAAGCTCTGACTCTAATGAAATTTTAGAAGTATCAAAAAATTTAGGTGCAAAAACTATTAAAAGACCCTCTAAAATTTCTAATGATCAATCTACGAGCGAAGAAGCATTATTACATTTTGCAAGTAATGTTGAATTTGATATCATAGTATTTATTCAATGCACATCACCACAAATAGAATCTAATGATATTAATCAAGGCATAGAAAAAATGAAAAATTATGACTCAGTCGTTTCAGTTTGTGAGACAAGTCAAATGTTTTGGGATAGTAATGGACCACTTTATGATCTGAATAATAGATATAGACGTCAAGATGGTGTTAAGAAATATTTAGAAACAGGAAGTTTTTTTATTACTACAAAAAACAATTTATTAAAATCTAATAACAGACTATCAGGAAATATTGGTTTTGTAGAGATTCCTAAATCTAGATCCTTCGATATAGATACATACGAAGATTTAAAAATTGTTGAAACACTTATTAATTCAAAAGCTATTACCAATGAGTAAAACATTCTTAATTACTGGAGCTTCTGCAGGACTTGGCTCAATTTTTGCTGAATCAATTGCAAATATTGCTAGAAATATCATTATTGTAGGTAGAGATAAAAATAGACTTATAAAACTTAGCAGTAAATTAAAAAAAATTAATTCTAAAATTCATGTACTTATTATAACTACTGATCTCTCTAAAGAAAACGGGGTTTTGACTATTTTTAGAAAATTTGAGTCACAAAAAAAAATAAGATTTGTAGATGTTGTATTGAATTCTGCTGCAAATTTTACAGTAAAAAAGATTGAACAAATTTCTTTCGAACAACTAAAAAAAGATTTCCAATTAAATGTTATTTCTCCTTTTTTAATATCAAAATATTTTGGATTGAAGATGAAAAAAAAGAAAAATGGAATTATATTTAATATTGGATCTTCTTCCTCTTATGATTGTTCTAAAAATACTTCTGTATACTGTTCTACAAAACATGCATTATTGGGTATGACAAAAGCATTCAATGCAGAATGGCAATCTCAAGGGGTAAAATCAATATTAATAGCTCCAGGCTCAATGAAAACATCAATGGGGAAAAAAGTAAAAAATCAAGATTTTAATACATTTATAGAACCTGTTGAAGTTGCAAAAACTATTAAAAATTTATTAAATATTAATAAAAGTATGTTTATTGATGAAGTGAAAATAAAAAGAAAAATTTATAGATGAGTATCAAAATTAATCTTAAAAATAAAAATGTATTAATTACTGGGGCTAATGGCTCTATAGGTTACGAAATTACAACAAAATTTCTTTTAGCAGGGGCAAACTGTGTTTGTGTTGATAAAAATTTTGAAGAATTAAAAAAATTAATCTCTAAAGGAAACTATTCTTCTCAGATCACCTTATTTAAAGTAGATCTTAATAAAAAAAATTTAATTAAAAATTTTATAAATAAAATAAAAAAAAGATTTAAAATTCATATATTAATAAATAATGCTGGTTACACATATTCAAAAAACTTTTTGAGTTATAATTTTAAAGAGTGGGAGAAAACCTTACAAATAAATTTAACTGCTCCTTTTTTAATCTCTCAAATGATTTCTAAATATTGTATGCCATCTGGAGGTAGTATAATTAATATTACTAGTCTTGCAGCAGAACAGGGATTTCCAAATAATGTTGCTTACGTTGCATCAAAAGGTGGATTAAAACAATTAACAAAAGCCATTGCCATAGACTTATCAAAAAAAAATATTAGGGTTAATTCGATTGGTCCAGGTTATGTAAAAACTAATATGACAAAAAAAAGTTGGAACAACTCCAAAAAAAGAAAGAATAGATCTGAGAGAATTATTTCAAATAGATGGGCTCATCCAAATGATATAGCAAATGCATGTTTATTTTTAGGATCTCAACTCTCAAGCTACATTAATGGTCAAGAAATTTATGTGGATGGTGGCTGGTTATCAAAAGGCCTGAAAAATGAAAAAGGATGAATTGTTTCTTTTGTCTGACAAACTGTCATATAAAAAGAATAAATTACATAGAAAATTACTAATTAATCTTAAAGCAAACATCATAAAAGTAATAAAAAATCATAATGCTTATTTAATACATAATTGTGATGATTTTAAAAACTTCACTGGTAAAGACATAGATGCTTTTTATGAAAAAAATTATGAAAATAAATCCTCAATTTTAAAAAACACAATTAAAAGAAAACTAGATAGAAATGATCTAAGATTACACATAAATGATCCAAAAAGTACTAATTTTTTAAGTTTAGACATAGAGGAAACATCAAATATTCCGAAACCAATTTTAGATATTTATAAAAAATATTTTGATAAAAAAATATTTTGTAAAAAATCTAAATTAAATCATTTGGATAGACAAAGTATTATTTTTTATAAACTATATAAATATTTCAATATAACTATACGGTCTTTTGAGCAATTAAAAACATTAAAAAAAGAAATAAAAAAACTAAATAAAGATGAATTTTTATTAGTTAGTAAGTCTATAAAAAAAGCTATGCCAAATGAATTTGAAATTATAGAAAGGTTTTTCAATTGGAACTTTATTAGATTTATTCGAAATAAGAATATAAAAAAATTTTTTTTACTTAAGAAATTAAATAGAGAAAAAAAAAGAATAATATATTCTGGAAATATCAATTCTAAAAAAATTTTTTATTCAAAAGAATTTATTTATGCTTTTTTGTTTGGCAAATCAGCAAAGTGGAACAGTTATCATTACTCAATGCCAGCAATAGCTATAATTGGCAATGATGGAAGTGGTAAAACTACTTTTGTAGAGTACATAAGAAAAAATTTTTACAAAATGGATCCTTTAATAATTAATATGAAATCTTCAGTTCCTATTTTTAAATTTTTTGCAAATATTAGAAAGAAAATTAAAAAAATATTAAGATATAATATTGTAAGAAAAAATAATTTTTTGAAATTAAATATTTCATACATGGGAGAATTCTGTGATTACATTGATAAATATTTTAAATATAAAATTGGTATGGCATGGGCAGACTCAGGTCATGGAATTACAATCTTTGAAAGATATCCAACAGATAGAATAAGAGGAGAATTTCCAAATAATCAAAGTAAAATTTTTCCATTAGAACAATTTTTTCCATTTCCAGATGGAATGGTTTATTTAGATGTATTAGAAAAAAATTCTCTTAAAAGAAAAATTAAAGACAATCACACATTAGCTGAAATGAGAAGTAAAAGAAAAAATTATTTAAATTTAATAAAAGAATTTGATGAAATTGAGAAAATACCATCCTCAAAAAATATAAGAAAGAAAATAGTCATAATTAAAAATTATATTTTCAAAATTTATGAAAAGAAAAATAAACAAATAAAATTAGGAGGTAAAATTCAAAGAGTAAACTGGAAAAAAAATTATAAAAGAGTTATAGCTGGTGCTAACTTAAAAAGATATCAAAAAGATTCATTTTTAAATGAAAGTAATTAAAAAATATAAAAATAAAATTATTTATGTTTCACCTAAAAAGATAAAATTTTGTATTTTTCCGTCTAAGTATTGTGATTATACACAATTTGAATTAACGAAAATTCATCCTCACGCAGGTATTAACAGAGGTGTTTTTGATGAGGATCCAATTGGAAAAATTAAAATAAATAATCTTAATTGGGACATGAAGCCGGGGGTTTTATTTACTAAACTTTTAGAATTCCAAGCTTTAAGAAATCATTACCTAGGTAAACAAAATTGGAAAGATTCAAAGTTTGCTAAAAGAAATGTAAACTATATTAATAAAAAAAATAGTGTCAGAGGATTTACAAACAGTGATGTTTATTTGTCAAAAAGAGAAAGACAGATCGACATTCTATTCAATTCAATTTTAAAAAAAGGTATTTACCCTAACAGGACAACCAAAAAAAAAAATATAGTAAATGATAATATCTCAGTAGTTTTAACAAAAAAAAAAGAATTATATTTTAATAACAGAGGACATCATAGGCTATCAATTGCCAAAATATTAAAATTAGATAAAATTCCAATAAAAATAGTTGTTGCAAAATCAGAAAGTTTATTAGAAAAATTTTATTTAATTAATGATTAATCATTAATTTTTATGATAGATATAGTGATATGAGTTCATTTTATCAATTAAAAATGCCCAAAACAAAAAGCCTAAAATTTATAGAAAATTTTTTTACCAAAAAAAAACTTGGATACCTAGTCAAATTGTCAAAAAAGAAAAAACAGTCAGTTAACCAAATGGAAATGAGTGAACCATATATGCCTGAATTAACTGATCTTTATCGCTTATATCAATTTATTATAATGAATAAAAGGATTACAATATTTGAATTTGGCTCTGGCTGGTCATCTCTAATATTCAATTTAGCGTTAAAAGAATTAAAGGATAAATTTAACAATGAAGTGAAATTTTTAAGAAGAAATAATCCATTTGAAATTTTTATTTTAGAAAATGAAAAGAAATTTTTAAATATTACTAAAAAAAGGATTAATGAATTCAACAAAAATCAAAAAATTAAGAATCCTATTAATATTAAATATACTCACTCAGAAGTTGAAATGACTACTTTCAAAAATAAGATTTGCACTCAATATAAAAAGTTGCCTTTATGCAATCCAGATTTTATTTATTTAGATGGACCAGATCAATTTAAAATTAAAGGAAATATAAACGGTATCAGTATTCGGCACAAAGATATGATGCCTATGGTTTGTGATATTCTTAAGCTAGAATATTTCTTCACTCCTGGGACAATTATAGTTTGTGATGGTAGAGCTGCTAATGCAAAATTTTTAAAAGATAACTTTCAAAGAAGATGGAAATATGTTCGAGATCAAAAAAATGATCAACATATCTTTTGTCTTCAAGATCAGGTTTTAGGTAAATACAATCAACTTCAAATTAATTTTTATAATAAAAAATAATAGTTTATTTTAGGATTTAATTCCAATTTAAATTCTTTTTAAGAAATTTATTTAATCTTAAACCTGCTTTATTATCAGAATTTCCTAAATGATAATCTAAAGAATATTGATTATTATAAATTTTATCTTTTCTATAATTCTTTTTAATTAAATAATTTAATTTATTAATGAAATCATTTTCAGAATTTACATAACATGATTTTTTAAGACCTAATTTTAATTCAGCTTTTTTTATCAAAAGATTTTTTTTGTGAAAATAAGGAATCAATATAAACCTATTTGCAGCTATCCCTTCTAAAACTGATGTTGTGTTCCATCCAATTACTATTTTTGAGTTCTTTAAAAATCTATGCCCAGTTCCAAAACTCATAATTTGAATATTATTAGGTAAATTTAGATATTCTTTCTTATTTGGTTCTTCTCCATTCTTAATTTTAATAATAATTTGTATATCTGGATTAAGAATAGCAAAGTCTTTTAAAACTTTTATTGTTGAAAGGTGCAATTTTTTCCAATTTAATTTTGAATTAAAAAAACTATCATATTTTAATTCTCTAAAAAAGGCCTTTCCAAATGAATTAAATAATGGCGTTGGAAGACCCCTGTTATCTTGAATTGCATAATATATAATTTGATTTTTTGGTTTTACTTTTCTATATGAAAAACTTTCATTTAATCTAGAACAACCAACTACATCTATTTTTTTATTGTTTGTTATATTTGATTCAATTAATAATTTTTTAGCATACTTAGAGTAAACCGCAATTTTATAACCATTAAACTTTTCATCAATTTTTTTATAAGTGTATTGAAAAAATTTTTTTTGAATTTCAGAATGTATACTTTCTTTAAATAAAACAACAAAAGGTATTTTTAATTTTTGACAAGCTTCATGCAAATCTCTTTCAGAATAATAAAGAAAATTAAAACTTAAAAATATATCAAAGTTAAATTTCTTTTTTAATATATTGATAAAAGATATTAGGAATTTTTTATATTTGTTTCTCTTTGAAGGAGTAAATATTTTTTTATCATATAAAAACTTAAAATCTGCTAATTTAGTTTTTTCCTTTAAGTCAAATATTTCTAAAAAAATTAATTTAAAAAATTCTCTCGAACATGATAGATAAAGTATATTTTTATTATGTATTTGTTGACTTTGGATTAAGTCATCTATTCCACCAGTTCTATATAAAACAACTGCCTTAAACTTCGTTTTATTTTTAGGTAAAATTTTTTTAATTTTAATTAAATTTAGAATAAATAATAAACTCAAAAAATTATACATTTCGTTTCTTACAAATATAGGAATTAACAATTTATTAAGAATAGTTAAAAATTTTAGTCTTATTTTATGCAATTTTATATTTAAGTTAATTAATTATTTCTTTTTTAAAATTAAGTTTTCAACTTTCTCTAAGATAAAGTGTCCTAAAAAAATGTGTGCTTCTTGAATTCTTGCCACAGAATTACTTTTTACAATGAGATTTATATCACAATATTTTTTTGCTTTACCACCATTAAATCCTAAAAAACCAATCGTAAAAATTTTTTTTTGTTTAGCTTTTTTTAAAGCTTCTATTATATTTTTAGAGTTACCAGATGTTGATATTGCAATTAGAATATCATTTTTATCACCTAAAGCTTCAAGGGGTCGAGAAAAAATATCTTTAAAATTATAATCATTACCGCAAGCCGTTAAAGTTGAACTATCCATACAAAGTGAAATTGCTGGAATTGGATTTCGATTTACTTTTGGTCTAAGCCTTATTAACAACTCTGCAGTTAAATGTTGAGCGTCTGCGGCTGATCCGCCATTTCCACAAAAAAAAATTTTTCCTTTTTTCTTTAGAGTTTTATGAATTTTATCTACCGATAATAAGATTTTATCCTCTATTTCTAATAGATTTTTTTTGGCATTATTTGAATTTTCAATTTCTTTTTTTAACAATTTATTACTTTCAATTTTAATTTATCTTAACAAATATTATTCATTTATTAAAATCATAATATATAATTTGATAGACTTAAATTTTGTTTTTTTTGAGATAAAGATTAATTAAAATTTAAAATAATATTTATTATGATAATTTAATAAAATTTTCTAAAAAAAAACTAATTACGTATTTTTAAATAAATTCAATATTTAAAAGTAATATTTTCTATACAGCTTTATTAACTGAGTTGCTTGTAAGCTGAATAGATTTATTTAATTTTAATTTTTGTTCTGCATTAAGTTCTGAATATATTTTTACTAAAAAATTATAATTTACATTCATATGACCTTCGTTGGATTTTTCTAAATTTATTAAATATTCTGAAAAATCCTCAAAAAAATAATTAATTGGAACTTTTAAATAATTTGAAAGTTGTAGTAATCTTATTGAACTTACGCCATTAGTCCCTTTTTCATATTTTTGTATCTGTTGAAATGTAACGTTTATTGCTTTTGCTACTTTAGTTTGTGTTAAACCTAGTGCAAGTCTTCTAAGCTTAAGCTTATTGCCTAAATGCTTATTAAAATTATCTTCCATTAAGACCCCTCTTAATTATTTTTAAAAACTTATTGAACTAGTTTTTGATACCCACTGCAACTATAATTTTATTTTTTTTTTTTAGAAAAAGGGCCAAATGAGAAAATATGTCAAGCATTACTTAGGCTTAAAATTAAGAAATATTTCTTGATTTTAACAATGACTATAGTATCTGGCTCAAGAAAAGTTTTGTTCTTTCACTCTTTGGATTAGCAAAAAATTCCTTTGTATCTGCTTTCTCTACTATTTTTCCCTCATCCATAAAGATCATTTGATCTGCAACTTCTTTAGCAAAACCCATTTCATGTGTGACTACTATCATTGTCATTCCTTGTTTTGCTAAATTAACCATAACATCCAATACCTCTTTAATCATCTCAGGGTCTAAGGCAGATGTTGGTTCATCAAAAAGCATTATTTTTGGCTCCATACAGAGTGCACGAGCTATTGCTACCCTTTGCTGTTGACCCCCAGAAAGTTGACCTGGGTATTTTTGAGCTTGATCTAATATTTGGACTCTTTCCAAGTGTTTTAAAGCTAATTCCTCTGCATCTTTTTTTGGCATTTTTTTTACCCATATAGGAGCTAAGGTACAATTATCTAAAATTGATAAATGTGGAAATAAATTAAATTGTTGAAATACCATTCCAACTTCTGCTCTTATTTGTTCTATATTTTTTGTATCTTCGGTCAACGTTATACCATCAACAATAATGTCTCCTTCTTGATGTTCTTCTAGTCTATTAATACACCTAATTAATGTTGACTTGCCTGAACCAGAAGGTCCGCAAACAACAATTTTTTCTTTAGCCTTAACTTCTAAATTTATTCCGTTCAAAACTTGAAAATCCCCAAACCATTTATTCATGTTATTTATTTGGATTATATTATTTGACATATCTTTTATCGATCAGTTTTATATTTTTGTTCTAGATTATAACTATATTTACTCATTGCATAACAAATAATCCAGAAAATTATTGCAGCAAAAACGTATCCTTCCATAGCAAAACCTAACCATTCAGGATTAGTTTTAGCTAAATTTAACATTCCCACTATTTCTAATAGTCCAACCACAAATATTAAAGGTGTATCTTTTACTAACGCCAAGAAAGTATTTGCAATTCCAGGAATTACCAGTTTCAATGCTTGAGGTAAAATTACAAATATATGCATTCTCCAATAACCCATTCCTAAAGATTTTGCAGCTTCATATTGGCCTCTTGGAAGAGCTTGCAGCCCCCCTCTTATAACTTCAGCAACATAAGCGGCTTCAAATAATGAAATAGCTATTATGCATCTTACTAATTTATCAATAAAAAAGTCCGCAGGTAAAAACATTGGGAACATTACGGCAGACATAAACAAAACTGTAATTAATGGAACACCTCTCCAAAATTCGATGAAGCCTATTGAAATATATCTAATTAGTGGAAATCCTGACCTTCTACCTAAAGCAAAAGCCATTCCAATAGGAAAACAAAATATTAAACAAAAAAAAGAGATTATGAAAGTAAGAGATAAACCTCCCCAAGCACCAGTTTCTACCCAATTTAAACCATCTAGTTTACCTAACTCGATATATTCTTCAAAAAAAATAAAGTATTTTAATAAAACATACAGGGCAAACGGGACTATTAAAAAATAATAAAATTTAAATTTATTAGGTATAAAAAATCCAATTATTATTGATAAAATTGCGGCAATTATTCCATAAGAAAAATCAAAAAATACTGGACCACCAGAAATAAAGAAAAATATAAACAAAAATGCAATAAATGGATAAATTACAACATAATAAAGAGTTAAATATTTCTTAAACCTATCGGTTGCAAAGTATCCCACAGAACCAAGTAAAGCTAATGCAATAAAAGAAAGATTAATTCTCCATTGTTCAGCATTTGGATACATTCCATACATAAATCTTCTCATCCAAACTTTTATATATGTCCAGCACGCTCCTGAACCAGTGCAAACATCTTTAGAGTCACCGGCAAAACTAGCATTAACAAAAAACCAACTTAAAATAGGTGGGATCGATTTTAAAATTATAAATATAATTAACAGAGATAAAATAGCATTAAAATTATTAGTATTTATATGTTTGTTTAATAAATCTAATTGTTTGATTCCACTTAACTCAATTCTTATAAAATAAAGTCCTATAAAACCTAATATAAGTGGTAATAAAAAGCTTAAAAAACTAGGCAAAAAACCAGTTATATTAAAACTAAAAAAAGAGTTAACCAGAACATCCAAAACACTAATAAAAAATAAGAAAGAACCTAGGTATAAAAAAGTATTTAAGTTAGATTTATCTGGTTTCAAAAAGTTAATTTTAGACATCATTTTTCTGTTATTGCTATTTTTTTATTATACCAATTCATCAATATTGAAATTGAAATACTCAATGAAAGATAAGTAAACATTGTTATAGATACAATTTCAATTGCCTTACCAGTTTGCATTAGCGCCGTTCCAGCAAAAACTAGTACTAAATCTGGATATGCTATTGCTGCCGCTAGTGAAGAATTTTTAGTTAGATTTAAATACTGGTTAGTTGTTGGTGGTATTATTATTCTAAGTGCTTGAGGCATTACTACTAGTTTAAGTACTTGATTTGGAGTTAAACCAATTGATGCAGCAGCCTCTTTTTGG
>MDTE01083625.1_pt1 | contig 11528 bp, 9 predicted proteins | sample 811231 | NCBI WGS metagenome assembly MDTE01 (sample SAMN05326651, study PRJNA326480) | marine metagenome | isolation source: seawater | place: Indian Ocean: Red Sea | collected 2010
CTAATTATCCCTTATTAATCAAAAATGGACGAACTTTTAATATTTGATTTAGATAACACGCTCCTCGCCGGAGACAGCGATCGAAATTGGGGAATTTTCTTATCCGAGCAGAAAATAGTTGATGAGTCATACCTCGATGAAAGTGAGCGCTTCTATAATAACTACTACGAAGGTAGTTTAGATATAGATGGATTTCTTTCATTTTGTTTAAGACCTCTTATAGCTAATGATATGTCAGTACTACTGGGGCTCAGAGACCAATTCATTGAAGAAAAAATTAAACCAATCGTTACAAAAGTAGGTAAAGAGCTTATCGATAAAGCTCACTTTGAGGGGAAAAAAGTCATCATCGCAACTGCCACTAATGATTTTGTCACGAGACCGATCGCAGATATATTTGGTGTGTCCGTCTTGATTGCCACAGAATTTGAGGTAATAAATAATTCCTTTACTGGCAGAGTCATAGGAGCTCCTTGTTTTCGTGATGGTAAGCTTAATAAAGTTACAAAATGGATTAGTGATAATAATTTTGATTTATCTCAAGCATCTTTTTACAGCGATTCATTCAATGATTTACCTCTTTTAGAGAAGGTTAGAAATCCAATTGTTGTAGACGGTGACGATAAATTGATACAAATAGGTAAAAAAAATAACTGGGAGTGCATAAGCTTTCGATGAAAATTAAACATATAGGTTTTCTAGTGATAACATTTTTTATAGGTAATTATTCTATGGCTGATAAAATGATTGTTGATGATATGAAAAATCAATCTGGGATACCAGATGAAGAATTCTGTGAGAGCGGTAATGCTAAATGGTGTTTTGTTACAGATAAAGTTATGGGTGGTGTCTCTGAGGGATCTTTGGAGTTCAAGCAAGAGGAGGAGATTTACTTCTATCGTATGACTGGCACTTTGTCTCTTGAAAATAATGGTGGTTTCATACAGTTTAGAACCAAAATAGAAAATCACCCAAGGGGTGAGATTTATAAAGGAGTTAGGCTAAGAGTTAGAGGAAACAACAATGAGTACACAGTTCACATACGAACAAAATACTTATTTTTACCTTGGCAGTATTATGAATCAGCCTTTCAAGCAACTGATGAATGGACAACGATTGAACTACCATTTTCAACATTTAAAAAATCTAATTTTTACCAACCTTCAAATGTGTCGTCGCAAGACATTAAAACAATTGGGATTGTAGCTATTGGTAGAGAATTTGAAGCTCAGATTGATTTGGCATCAATAGAATTATATTAGACTGCACTATGTTTTAGGTAATGTAACTCCTTTTTGTCCTTGGTATTTGCCTTTACGATCTTTATACGATGTCTCGCATACATCATCAGACTCTAGAAAGATAAATTGTGCTACTCCCTCGTTTGCATATATTTTAGCAGGAAGCGGGGTTGTGTTAGAAAATTCCAAAGTTACATGTCCTTCCCATTCAGGTTCAAGCGGCGTTACATTTACAATTATGCCACATCGAGCATAAGTTGATTTGCCCAAGCACAGCGTTAGCACTTGTCTTGGTATTCTAAAATATTCAACTGTGCGAGCTAATGCGAATGAGTTTGGAGGTATGATACAAACATCAGATTTAATATCGACAAAACTTTGTTCATCAAATGCCTTGGGGTCAACAAAAGCTGAGTTTATATTAGTAAATATTTTGAACTCATCAGAACACCGGACGTCATAGCCATAACTTGATGTTCCAAAAGAAACTATCGATCCTTTCCCGTTTTGTTTTACTTGGTCATACTGAAAAGGCTCAATCATGCCATGATTTTCTGCCATGTCCTTTATCCACTTATCTGATTTAATTGTCATAAGAAAGAATTATATACCAAGTTTATCAAACCTAAGGGTAGAGATTATTTGAGCTGCAACCCAAACTACAATGCTATTACCAGCTTGCCTATAAAGTTGAGTATCACTCATAATTTTATCTTTGTACTTAATTTTGAATTCTACAGGCTCATATTTTTTATTGACCCAACCCATTAGATTTAAACACTCTCTTGGCGTCAGCCTTCTTATAATCAATTCTTTGTTTTTTTTGGATTCTTTTTTCCTCTCTATATAGTTGTCAACACCTGCCCTATGCATTTTATGACTAGTAGATAAAATAGTGCGAGCGATACTCAAATCTTTATCGGGGCTAGCCTGAAATGATCCGGAGCCCTCTTCCATAACAAAGTCTCTGACGTCCTTGCTAAGAGTATACCGATCCATATACATTTCATGATTCACCTCAACAAAGTCCCCGTGCCAATTAAACTGTTGATTAGCCTTTTGAGTACTTTGAATTTTTTGATCGATATTAGTGTACCTTTTTTTTATATTTTCAGGATTTGTAACAAATTTAACACCTTTAGGTGGCAGGAGATATTTTTTATCAGTATCTTCCTCCAATAAATCATGCATTACTTTCTCTATAGGCCAAGGTTTGGGCCAAGAATAACTTATAGAGTTATTTCTAAACCCTATTACAAATAATCTTTCGCGACTTTGTGGTATACCAAAGTCTTTTGCGCTCAAACATCTCCAATCTATTTTATATCCTAACTTTTGAAATTCTTTTTTGATAATATCCCATGCGTGCCCATCATTAATCATTAGCAAGCCTTTTACATTTTCAAATATAAATATTCTAGGTCGAGATTTTCTAATAACTTCAATGAAATCAAAAACTAAATTACCTCTATCATCATTTAGACCACCGTGCTTTCCAATAATTGAAAATGATTGGCAAGGAGGACCACCAACTAGTAAATCAACTTTGTTTTTATATCTATTTGCATGATTTTTCGCGAAATCTTTTACATCATCAAACCAACCTTCTTTATTAAGTCTTTCACCATGATTTGCAAGGTAAGAGCTTTTTACATGCTGATCAGAGTCACAAGCAAAAACTATATCTTGTCTTACCCTCAAAAGTTTCAAGGCTTGTTCAAAACCACCTATTCCAGAAAAAAGACTTCCTACTCTCAATGGTCGTGATGGTCTTCCGTAGAGCATCCGAAATTTTCTATTTGACTGAGGCTCTTGTTTTGCATGGCTGGATATTCTTCCTAAACGCCTCAGCTTCTCCTCATTATCTTTTAGTGTATTTTGTGGTTTGAGTTTTTTCGATATTTTTAACTGCATATACCATTATAACATCAAGATTGAGATGTAAGTATATAACCTTTCTCTAACGCCGTTTTTAACAGGCTAATGGCTATATCGTAGTCCTTGAGTTCTAAGTCAGTTTTTCCTCTAGCTAGTCTACTTAATACCCCCATTTTATAGTCTTTCTTGCCATAACTGCTAATAAGATACTTATGTATATTATTCCATTCATCTTTATCTATCTTTGATACTTCCTCAAAAGCATTTACGCTAGATGATGTATCACTTAGATTTTTGCTATTAGCTTTTTTTTCTTTTATCTCTTGACCAGAAATAAAGTCTTTTTTATCTAAATGGCTTATCGAGTACTCCAATTTTTTAAATTTCTCCCACGCTTTCTTTGTTTTGCAAAACTCTGATGGATTTGAAGCGCCATCACGAAAATTAATGTCTATTATTTTTTCTCTTACAATTTTGCCTAATGACAATAATTCTTTCTTTAGAGTCTCAGAAATATTTTGATTTTCATAGATTCTATTTAGATTTATGTCTTTTTTTTCTCTAACAAGAAAATGTCTAAGCAATGCAACCGTATAAGTAACCGTCTCTGCTTTCAAACCACCTCCACCAGGCTGATACCAAGTAGCCTCCCTTTGTATGGCTTTGTCGGTAGCTTTGAATAAAATCATCTTAGAAATAAGATCTTTATAGAAAGGTAGTTCAAAGTTTCTCTCATCTTTGTCATATTCTGCAATTAATTTCTCTCCTATTTCTTTTAGATTCTTTTGCGCACCTAGCTTAACCTCATTGGGATTCATTCTCCAAGTGTTTTCATATTTTGCAAAATCAGTTTTTGAAAAAACTTGATGTTTAGGATTAAGCTCTTCAAACTTTCTTTGTGCAGTCTTATTCGGAAGTGCTCTTAATCGTGTTGCATATTGTCCTCGCGCTCTTTCATAAAACCAAAATGTATTGACACTCGTATCATTATCTCCAACAGGGACTGAATGTTTTCTCGAATGTTTTTCAATCAGCCTATGGAGTGGATGATTTGAAATTAAATCCGATGCCTGTATGGCATTTTGAAGGTTTGCATATCTTGCTACATTTGATTTTATTTCTTCTGATTTATCTTTATTTTTTATTACTGTAAGTTTCATCTGAATAAATACTTTAGTTAGATCAATACTTCTAAAATCTATACCTTCTTGTGACCCTTTCTCTTTTGGCCCAAAATAAATTACGGATGTTGTCTGGCCGCCATTAACTATTTGCATATTTTCAATACTTTTTATCACTTTCCCGTCTCTAGAATTTTCAAGCATTACATCAGATGCGGTTACAGTTAGTCCGTTGTTGTAAGAGAAGAAATCAGAGGGATTTTTTAATAACGTAGCTTTCATAGCTGCATTTGGTGCCTTTTTAAATTGTAGAAAAGTTCTTACGTTACTTTCCAAAAGCTTCTGACCATATTCGTCAAACAATCTTGATAGGACTGTTGCTGGCATTATGCATATATATGAGCTGATATCGTCTTCTTGAACGTTTGCCTCTAAGGTCTTAATTCCTCCATCCTCTGTAAATTCTGAGAAGTCTACAGTAAAGTTTTCAGATGTGTCATCATCTGTTTGATCTATATTTTTTATTCTCTCTAAATCACATATTTCTATAGTAGTTTTTTTATCAAATATATTACTGATTTTAATTTGATTCCTTTTTACCCTATCACTCATCAAATAATCAGTTAAAACTATAACCCTATATTTGATAGCTTGGTTTTTGTGAATACGCATTATCTCTGCTAATTCTCTCCCAGGATCAGTTACAGCCAAACTGTCAAAAAAGCTTTCGTTATCTAAGTTAGAAATAAACTTCGAACACTGTTTTCCTAGTTTTTCTATTTCCGATTGACTGATGGTCACAACCTCATCATTGTTTGAGAACTTAACAATCACGCCGGATAAAATTTTTTCCACGTCATTCCAGCTATAACCGTGTATAAATATCCCTTTATTAGTATTTCTGTATTGCTTTGGCTCAATGTCATCATAAATTCCTCTATCCATCAATAACTCAGAGACATCCTCAAAGAAATTATCTTCTGTAGATATAGAATTTGCTTCAAGTCCTGCTCTTAGTCTATTTAAAAATTCTTTTTTATAATCTGAATATTCACTTATATCAGTCATTTATAATTTCCTTAATTGTTTTTTCCATAATAAATGATTTTATCGATGCAGAAGAAATTGTGTACTTTGTTTCTATAATACCCTCATGAACATTTTTATGAGTTAATGATGGAAAATTATTACCAACTAGATAAGTATTTAAACCTATGAATTTTAGTTTTTCCTTAAGTTGTTTGTCGCTAGCTCTCGATCTCATGGGCTCAACTTTACTGATAAAAGCAAGCTCAGCTATATGATCAGATACTAACTTTTCACGAATTAAATCGATAATTCCCTGCAATGAGTGCCCGTCATCGCTGTCAACCTGATTTACAAATATATGAACCAAGTACAGCTCATCTGTAATTTTGTCTAGTTGATCTTTGGAGCTTATTCTAATATCTTTGGAACCTCCGGACATCGTTGTTTTTAATTCAAAAGCAAGTTGATCAAAAGTGAAATCTTGTTTAGCTGAGTTGTTTTTTTTGCCAGTAGGTCCTATCCAATAATCTATAGCATTTTTTGAAGCATTGAGTACTGGCATCAATTCAAAATATAGGAAATATAATTCTCCCCACAGACCGATATACTCCTCATATGTCAGTTTTTTGTTATCAAGTTTAAAAAAACTAGAAATTTCATTTATTGTATTTATGGCCTTTTCAAGTAGGACAAAACCTTCTAGACCTACGGTATCTTTTGCGACTGATTTTGCAAGAATACTGAATTTATCCTGAGATTCGATATCATTTAATGTGCAAATTAAATGCGTCGAATTATCGTCATTATGTTCAATTTTTAGAGAAAAACCATGGTACCTTTTAGGTAAGTCGATGTTGGCTGTCCCATCCATTGTTACAAAAAAAACTGGATGCCCAGTACCCTGCTCTTTAGACACATAGCATTTATCGTTCAATGGGTAGAAAAGTCTGTTAGCAGTGGGATATGACAATGTTTTGACATCCCAAGGATCTGAAGTAAATCCTAGATCATTATTCATCTTCTGATTCATCAAATTCCTCCTCAAAATCTATCTCTTGTTGCTGTGCCACAGTATTAAGAGCATATGATATCTTAATATCTTTTTTTAACCGTACTCTCTCTTCAGCTGTCTCTACGATATTCTCAGGAACTGGAAAAGAAAGATGGAAACCAATTGTAGGTTTAGAAAAAGGTATTTCAATGCTGTTCTCGCTCTCTACAAAACAATTATAAGTATGAAATACTAAAGCAGGAAAGTTCCTCAGTTTATTTTTTCTAAACTCTTTATTATATAGTTTTGTAGTATCTTTACCCTTTACTTCTTTTGCTATTGCATTGGCGTGATCTTGTATTTGATCGATTTCAGATTTTTTAAAAAAAGACTTTTCATCATCAGGGTCGCCCATTTGATAACGTGGATACGTAACAAAGTTTCCAGAATACTTCATGGATCTATATCCAACTTTAAATTTGTAATCTGCAATGGTAATTTCACGATTTTTTTCAAAAATGTCTAGTTTATCACAAGGTTTTGTGAGCTCCGTATACCATCCTGGGTTTCTAATTGTCTTATTATTCGTTAGTAAGATTTTAAATGGAGGACATTTCTCTTTTTTCATCCTTTCAATGAATTGACAAACAGCATGTTTTGGTATCATACCGTACGGAATAATATCCATATCTGTTATGTATTTGATTACGGAGTCATAATCTACCTCATCAAATATAATATCGATGTTATTCTCTGCCTTTCTAGAATTATATTTTGATCTAAGCATAGATAAAAAATCACTTGTGATAACTAAATTCTTGCTGTTAATACGATCATCGTCTCTGAACATTCCATGTCTAGTCGTCTCGCCCCATAGGTCACAGCTCTGTGTGGCAGTTTTGGCGTTTCTCATTTTATTTTTAGCAGTGATAGTAATGTTGTCAGGGTGCTCTCTAACTCTAATACCATATTCTTTGGGTGTCATTCTTTGAGATTTCATGTACTCGAGCTCTTGGTATAGGTCATCAATGATACGAGATATGTTCTCATAATGAGTTCTATATTCATGTGAAATAAATACTTTACAAATATCAGAGTAATTTGGCCTATATCCAAACCATCTGCACATTTGTGTGAGTGTATCTGATCCTCTAGATGTCCTATCAAAATATGACACGCTAAGTCCTTCAAGAGTCAATCCTCTTGACAATTTATTACCTCCAACAGCAATTACAGACAAGCCCACATCTTTATAATTTTTATAATCAAGAGAGACTCCTGACTTATCTGAATTGATTGATCGAACCTCAATCTTCTGAGCACAATAATTCATCTCTTTAATAATTTTGTCAAAGCTTTCATTTTCTGAGAGATGATGATAATGATTGTGATAAGTATTACTTAAATCTTGAATATGAGAATTCTTATTTCTCTGTTCCTTCGGTAAAGCTGATGATAAACGAATACTGTTTTTTAAATCTTCAAGGTACTCACTAACGCAATCAGTTATATCATTCATTAAACAAATTCTATGAGTTACATTTATCAGCATCGTATTATGTGCCTTCTTGTCGTTTCGAAGTGCACGAATAGAATTATTTATAACGAAACATCTTATTGCATCTCGAAGTGAATCAGTTAGATCAACTATGCGAAATCTATTCGGATCATTAATATCAACTTTTCTTATAATCTTGCCATCTTTTTTTGGTCTAAACTTATCCACATCAGTATGTGGAGTAATTTCTATTATAGGATTGAATGGCCTGTCATCATCCTCGTTTCGCGGGAAATAAAAATCTTGACCTTTATAGTTTTCTGAAAGATGTAATCTAAGAATGAAATCTTTTGGAAATAAATCATCCCCTAAAGTTTCGCTGGTAGTTTCGTGATTAATAAATATATTAGCAAAGGGCGTAGCAGTATAGGCAATATAATTTGTTTTATTAAATAACGTAAGGATTTTTCTAATATTTTCATTTATTTTTGTTGGATTTGTATCATCATTTTTTGTATTTGGAGATGCCCAATCAGCCTCGTCATCTATAAAAAGAACTGGGCTGGTCATCTTTTTTCCATTATCTGGATCTAATTCATTAATTTCCTTAAACCAGTTATAGATATTTTTAAGAACTGTTGTATTTTTTTTAACAACAAATAAAAATGGTACTTCTTTTTTGGCAGTGCTCTCATTTCCTGACTGTCGGTTAGCAAAAGCTTTTGTAAAATCTTGTTTCAGTTCACTAGTGGTCAGTGGAATCACATCCGGGATATTTCTAACTAAACTTTTCCCTACGCCTATACGATTTATCTTAGGTAAGTCAGAGGTGATAAATCCAGTAAATCCCTCATCTACTCTTTCTTGAGTCTGCATCCTTAGATTATTGTCATTAATAGAGCCTATTAGAATAATATACTTATAACCAACATCTACGGCTTTATTTATTAATCCTGTAAAATTAAGCGTTTTCCCTGATTGAACGTTTCCCATTACAAGTCCTCTTTTCCTCCAGGAATCTGATTTGTCTTTTGGATTACCAGTGAGGTCAAGTATATCGTCTATCTCCTCTGATATTTGTATAATAGATTTTCGAGGTATATTCTCAGTTTTAAGGTATTTCTCGTAAGCATCCCAAAATTTCCAGTCAATAGATGACTTAGCATCTTTAATCCATGGAGTTGCTTTATCGTCACTGATATGGACAGCTTTACTTGAGAGATTTACATCGAAATTTGTTTTTATGGTATTCTTAATGATGTACGCTTCTTCTTCTGTAATTTTAACTCCCTTACTAGATGCCCTACTAAAAAAATCGTCCCATTCTTTTTCTATACTGTCTAATGTTACTGAGCCTCCTGATAACTTCATATTACTCTCCATTATCAACATGAATGAGGCTGTTATATCTTTTATTCTTTGACTTTGCATCGTTATATCTATTGATTACCCTCTAGCATTTTTAAAATGCAGGAAAGGTTGTCATCATCATCTTGTCTTATCTGTTTGGCATTACTGGACATTTTTTCATGGATGCTGTTCAAAGGTAATGACTTTGAGAGCTCTTTCAGGTATTCGAGTATCTCTCTCCTTTTGTCACAAGATACATCCTGAAGTATGTTTTTAAGCTGACTGTTTTTAGGATCTGCTAAATAAGTCAGGTCAGAAGTTCTCTCGTTGTTTCTTAAAAACCAAAATTTATTATTCTCCTCTTTCTTCCCTCTATATACATACTCTTTCTTAGATCTCTCAATTGGTTGAGATATAAGGTGCTTTATTAACCTTTTTGCTTTAGACGGAAACTGCATTTCAGATTTTTTCACATCTGTTGACCATTCATGATCAAGTGAAGATGGAACTTCAACTTCAATCCTAGCGAGTCTAGCAATTGTGTTTCTCGGCTTTAACCCCATCCAACCACCATAAAGTATAAGTCTTCTCTCTCTATAAACATATATACCCTGACCATCTTCAATTTTATCTAGACCACCATAATTCTCGATTTCACTTTTTGTCATATAATCATGATGGGGAATGATATGAGTCTTGACGACAATTTTACCGCCAGATGTATAGTGCTGCTCAATCGGTCCCTCTTGATATCCTTTATTGTTTTTAAAAAAGGGATCAATGGGATCGATTGCTATGTTATTGACAAGTATTTTTATACTTTTAGGGCCACTAATAAATTTATGAAAGTGCAGTGCTATATGCTTAATTAGACTATCAGCATCAGATCCAAATTCATCTTCAATTTCAGACTGTGAAATTCTCTGAAATTTTATAAGATTTTTCCAAATTACAGTTGTTCCAGATTCTATATCATGACCAAAATCATAATCATCAATTTCTTTTTTTTCCAATTGATGCATTTGCCATTTATCCGTTTTATATATCTCATCTACGTCGTATAGGATTCCGTTTATTTCATTGCTTTTTTTGCTAAGAACAACTAGTTTATGGGCTTGAGAGAAGCTAGCCATTTTCATACCGCTACCAAATCTACCAAGATCACTTTTATCTCTTTTTTGGAGCGGATCTTTACAGCCAATAATCATATTGTCGTGCAACTCATTTCGAAGCATCCCAATGCCATTGTCTTCGATTTTGATTGTTGACTCAGTATAGTCAAAGTATATTTTGATAATAGTGGCCTTGGCAGTAATAGAATTATCAATAATATCTGAAATTGCCGTATTGAGTGTATGGCCTATCCTTTGTAAAGTTTTTAGGTGTGAACTTGCTTTAGGTGATGCATCGATAGTAATCATGATAAAATTAGACTTTGGACAGGTATTCCTTAGCTTTTATATACGCCATGTTCTCTTTAGGATCTAGTCCATCAGCTGATGCTGATTCAAAACAGAACTCTAGAATACTTTTTGTGTCAGAATCTTTTGGCAGCAATTCGCAGTAAATTGAAATGTCTTTTTTTTCATTAAAGAACTCTTCGATTAAATCATCGACCTCTTCACTGTCAAAATTAGGGTCAAATTTATGAATTTCTTTTTTCATGTATTCGACTTCCTCTGAACTTATGATCCCATCTTGAGAACAAATACAGGCTGTAAGTTTGATGATTTCAGGAACCATAATTCAATATTATGATACAGTCACGAGGAGTTGAAAACCCTACATCTAAAAAAATAGGGTTTTATTTAGTCGTTTTGAATAACAATCTTTGGAAAGGCAGCGCTATAATCTTTTTTGCGCATTGAGAGAGTAGCCGTCATCTTTCGAGCAATCTCACGATAAGCAAGGGACGCTGGATCCATTGGATTAGAGGAGACAGTAGGTGTTCCTTTATCCATTTCTTCTCTAATTTGTTTTTCAAGTGGCAGTTCGCCCAGAAGTTTTACACCGGCTTCAGATGCAAGTTGCTCTCCGCCACCTTCACCGAAAATACTTTCTATGTGACCGCACTTCTTACATACATGTGTACTCATGTTCTCAACTATACCTAAGACTGGAACTTCAACTTTTTCAAACATCTTTAGTCCTTTTCTAGCATCTATCAAGGATATGTCTTGAGGAGTAGTTACAATTACTGCACCACTGACTGGAATCTTTTGACATAAAGTTAATTGCACATCACCTGTTCCGGGTGGTAGATCTATAATTAGGTAATCCACATCTTTCCATTGTGTGTCAGTAAGTAATTGCTCAAGCGCTTGAGTGACCATTGGTCCTCTCCAAATCATCGGTGTGTCTTCTTCTACAAGTAGACCTATAGACATGGATTGCAGTCCGTGTCCTATTTTTGGCATAAG
>MDTE01089132.1_pt1 | contig 11528 bp, 9 predicted proteins | sample 811231 | NCBI WGS metagenome assembly MDTE01 (sample SAMN05326651, study PRJNA326480) | marine metagenome | isolation source: seawater | place: Indian Ocean: Red Sea | collected 2010
AAAAGCTGTTCAATCTGCTAAAAGTACTAAAGAAGATAGTGAGTTGATAGCAAAAGTAGTTTCAGTTGCTAGCGATGAAATTGCAAATAAAGTAGTTGAAGAGGTTAGCAAAACATCAACCGATGAAAAACAGGAGTTATCAGCAAAAGTATTAAAAGCAATTGTTGACACTGAACCAAGTAAAATTGAGACACTTAATGAAGAAATTAAAGATAAAGTAATTGAACAAGCTATAGAAGCAGCTCAAAATCAACAATCTTTGTCAACCGATCAATCAAATATTGCAGAGGAAGAAGACTTAACAAAAACGGTTGCTGAGATAGTATCCAAAGCTGATCTAGACACTAGTACAAAAATGATTGAAGCAATTGATAAAATTGAAACAGATTCTAATTCAAAACTATCTTTAAACGTAATTAATGAATTATCTAAGGAAGATAATTTTGAGACAAAAATAGAATTAATTACAGCAACATCTACTTCAGCTAACAATAGTGTAAAAAATATTTTTGATAAAGCACTGAATAGTGCGAATGATGATGAAGACTTAGAAATAATGAAAAATATAGTTGAAAATAGCAAAGGTAGTATCTCTGATTTAGTCATCGATGCAGGAAACAGTAGCAACACAAATAAAGATAAAGTAAGCAATATAATTGTTGATATAGTCAAAAAAGATCCAGAAAAAGCACTAAATATTATTGAAAAAAATAAAAGCACCGAATCTGTTAGTGAAGTTATAAAAAACAAAATTGAAAATCAGGAAGCAATTACCTCAGAAGATTTTGATGAAGTTTTTGATGTAAATGTTTCTCCAAATTGAAATGAATATTTCCCAAAATAGAATAAACCATTATTTATTTTTTGCTATATTAATAATTTATACAATTTTTAACGGAGGAAATTCAGATTTATTAATTCAAATTAACTTTTTGTTGGTAAGTTTTTTTTTTCTATATTGCTGCAGAGATAAAAATAATAAAACAAACCTAAAACACATTTATTTAAAAAATAAATTAGCAATTTCTTTTTACATTATATTTTTAATTTTTCTTATATTCCAAATTACACCTATCCCTATAAATTATTTAAAAATTTTTTCACCAAACAAATATGAAATTTTATCAAAACTGAATGAGATAAATAGTTTTCAAGCTATAAGTTTTGCGCCTACCAAAACATTTTTTCAAATACTGAATTTTATATCTCTTTTTCTAATATTATTAATATCAAAATTAATTTTTAAAAAAACAAAACATATTACAAGATTATATTTATTCTTATCTTTTCTTGGGAGCTTTTCGTCTTTTGTAGCAATTTTATTTTTATTAATTAACAATCCAGATATTTATTTTATTAAAAATTCATCTTATTATAATGCGTCGACTGGGTTTTTTATAAATAGAACTAATTTTTCAATATTTTTATTATTTACTTTATTAGCAAGTTTTGAATTATTAAGATTAAATCTAAATCACAAAAATAAAAAATATAAAGATCACTTTTTTTTAAAAATATATGTAAGAATATTCATAATTTTCATTACAATTGGAATAATTACAACATTCTCAAGAATTGGAAACTTTCTTCTTTTAGTAACAATTATTTATTATTTACTTAATAGTTTTTTTATTGAAAAAACCAAAAATAAAATATTTAGAAATACAATATTAATAATAATTTTTTTTGACATATTAATTTTAGGTTATTATTTTGGTGCCGATAATTTGATAGAAAGATTTTATTTCATTGGAGCTGAACTAAATTTGACAAATGAAATAAATGAAACTTTTTCAAGATTTGATATAATTAATTTTAGTTTTAATCAAATCAAAAATTATTATCTTTATGGATTTGGACTTGGTTCTTACGAATTAGTCTTTAAGCTAAATTATTTAAATAATTCAAATGTATATGCTAATCATGCCCATTCTGATTTGATTGAATTTATTGGTGAAATTGGCATTATAGGATTTACATTATTTTTTTTATCAATCAAAAATTTTTTTGTTATTAAAAATTTTAAAATAATAGGAAATCAATTAATTTTGTTTATTATGATTTTTATTCTGTTATTTGATTTTTCATTACATATTCCTTTAATACAGGTGTTGTTTTTAATATTTTTGTCTTTGAATTTACTTAATGAAAATTTGCATAGAAATAATTGATTATTTTACTTACCGATTTATAGTGGGGTCTCAATATGTAAGTAGATTATCGAAATTATGAAAGATATAATAAAACTACCAAAATTTTTTAGGCCTAATTATTCAACTGAATTAATTAGAATAGGTTTAAAAAATGATGGTTCTTATTTAATACCAAAAAAAAGCTTAGAATTAACTAAAAAACTATTTTCTTTTGGTATGGAGCTTGATTGGTCATTTGAAGAAGACTTTTATAATAGAACGAAATGTAAAATTTATTGCTACGATCATACTGTGGATTGGAAATTATTTGTCAAAAGATCCATTAAATCTCCAAATACATTATTAAAGTTTGTTCAATATAAAAAATTTTTTGATTATAAAAATAAATTTCATATTAAAAAACAAGTTTTTCCATCAGATACATTCAATCTTTCAAAAAAAAATGTCTCTTATATTGATCCAAATCAAATTTTTATAGATGAGATCGGCAATTTGTCTTTTTTAAAAATAGATATTGAGGGGGACGAATACAGAATTCTAGACCAAATTGTTAAGTATTCCGATAAAATAAATACTTTAATAATCGAATTTCATCATGTTGATCTTCATGTTGAAAAAATAAAAGAATTTATAGATAAAATAGATTTAAATCTCGTTCACTTACATGTAAATAATTTTTCGAACTTAAATCGGTTTGATTTACCACAAACTTTAGAATTAATATTCTGCCATAAAGATTTTTCAAAGATAAATAAAAATGAGAACATTAATTATCCACTTTCAATTGATCAACCCAATAATCCTGAATTTAAGGATTTGCCAATTTATTTTGAAAATTAATATTTTAAATTAATATGAAATTACTTTATGTAACAACTCATCAAATTTCTAATTTATTACCTTTATTTAGAGAACTTGGCAAAACTAAAAAAATTAATTTCAAAGTTGTTTACTGGCAAAATCTAGATTCAAACTATTATGATGTGAATTTTAAAAAATTTATAAATTATGGCATTGATACAGAGTCCGGATATCAAAAATTCTATTTGTCAAAAAAATTAAAAAAAACCTTAAATTTCAGTTTTATATTTAAATTTATAATACTATTCAAATTGATAAAATTTTTAATCAAAGAAGATTTTGATGAGATTGTGTTTCATTCTTCTTATTTGTTTCCTCACGCATTAGGTGCGATTTTTTGTAAATTATTAGGTAAAACAACCATAGCAAGAAATATGAGCTATAATATTGGAAAAAGAAATTTTTTAAAAAAAAAGATAAGATTTTTATACTACAGTTTTTTCAATTATTTTTATGATAAATATTGGTCAATACATAAGCTAAATGAAAATTTTTTTTTAGACTTTGGGGCAAAAAAAGAGCAAATTAATTTAATTCATCATTGTCAAGGAGAGTTTGATTCTCTTATTGAAGCAAATAAAAAACTAGTTTTATCTAAAACTGATTTTTGTGAAAAGTATGATCTTCCATTAAATAAAAATTTTATATTATTTGTAGGAATATTTAATAAAAGAAAGAACCCAAGTCTCTTAATTGATGCATTTATAGAAGCACGACTTTCAGATGATTGGTTTTTAATTATGGTTGGCAAAGGTGAATTTGAAAAAATAATTAAAGATAAAGTTAAAATCAATGGAAATACAAATATTAAATTTTTTGATTTTAAAAATCAAAAAGAACTTATAGGATTTTTTAATAATTCTGAAATATTAGTAGCTCCTTCAAATTTTGGGGATAGTCATTGTAATATTGCAGCAGAGGCAATTCAGTTTGGATGTGCTATTGTTGCAAGTAATATGATAGGTCTTTACCCTGAGTTTATTGAAGAAGAGGTAGGACTAATTTTTGATATAGATAACAAGAGTGAATTAATTCAAAAATTAAAAAAACTTACGTTAGATAAAGAAATGTTATTGAGATTGCAAAAAAATGCTAAAAATTATGGACATAAAAAGAAACCCAAATTTACAGCCAAACAAATTTTAAGCACCTATTAAATGAAATTTGAATTAAATCCATTAACAACTCTTTTAGCGTCGACACCAGAGAGTTTTGATCATACAGTTGGTTATCATGATATAAGGCCATTTAATTCAAATAATAATCTAGTTCTTTTGCACAGATCACCAAAAAAGAATTTAGGATTTAAGGACAAAAGTATCAAAGTAGAAATTTGCATATGGGATATCAAAAATTCAACAATTAAAAAAATAGATGAAACGGATACTTGGAGTTGGGAGCAAGGAGCAAGATTACAATGGGTAGGTGATAATGAATTTGTTTATAATAAAAGTTATAAACAAAACCCTTCTTCAATAATTTATAATATTAAAACTAACAAAACAACAATTTTAGACACATGTATTTATTCTTATAATAAAAATAAATTTTTAAGTGTAAACTATGCGAGATTATGGAAACTCTGGAAATCATATGGATATAATAATCTTTTAAGTTTAAATATTAATATTGATAAAAAAAAACCAGATGACGATGGTGTTTTTTTATCTGATTTAAATCACAATAAAAATTTAATTCTTTCAATAAATAAAGCTGTAAAATTATGTGGTTTAGACAATGTTGATAAGGATTTTTTTTTATGTCATCCAACATTTAACCCTTCGGGAAATAAATTTATTTCTTTATTAAGATACTTTAACGATTCAGGAGCCCTAATATCTTATTTAATATGTACCGACATTAACTCAGAAAATAGTATTATATTGGCTAGAGAAAAGGTTTCACATTTTGAATGGTTAAATGATACTGATATTATTGTTTGGTGCAGAAATTTAAGTCAAAAAATAATTAAACTTAGAAATAACAGATTTTTAGAGAAAAAAGTTTTCCCTATAATAAAAAAAATATTAAATATTTCTAAAACAGATTTAAAAAATAAAATTTTAAAAAATGATTACCATCTTATAAATATTAATAAACCATCAGAGGCAAAAGGATTAAATAATAAAATATTAAATGAAGATGGCCACCCTCAAATATCACCAGACAAAAAATTTTTAATCACAGACACTTATCCAAACAACAATGGTTTTATGAAATTATTATTACTTAAAATAGATGCAAATAAAATTTTCGAAATTGGAAAATTTAAAATTGCAGAATATCTTGAAAAAAATAGTTTAAAGTATGACTTGCATCCAAGGTGGGATAACTCTGGAAAACTAATTAATATCGATTCTTCTCATTTGGAAAGCAGACAAAATTATATTATTGATATATCAAAATTATTATCGAAAATATAAAAAAATTAATTAAAAAAATGAATTATACTTTGTCAGAAAAACTAATTGACAAAAGAATACTTGCTGAAATTTTACAAAATAGATTTTGTAGTTTTGATCATTCCACTGTTAAGTGGACCTATAATAATAAAAATATTAAAGCTTTAGATTTAGAAGAAAAACTTATTAGAAATTATTCTAAAAAAATTAACGATAAAAACTTAAGCAAGAAATTTAATTGTAATGATTGGTTGGATATTTTTGATACAGGTATAAAAAAATTAAATTTACTCAACAAACAACCCATATTATTTTTCTCAGGAGGTAAAGATTCAACATTTATTGCCTCAAGAATGGTTAAAAATAATATAAATTCATTATTTTATTCTTATGCAACAGATAACAATCATAAAAAAATTATTTCAGATCTTGCTGAAAAACTTGGCATTAAAATTTATTTCACAAACTCTAATTTAAAATATTTAAACTTTGAAGAAGTTTACAAAAAAATTAAAGAGCCTGTATTAGATCCAGCTGGATTGTCTGTATTATTATTGTTAGATATAAATTTGAAAAATAAAATTAATTTTTCAGACTCAGTTTTTATAGATGGCATGGGTAACGATGCATATATGGGGCATTTACCAGGTAAAAGAGAATTGCAAAAAATGTATTTACAAAAATTTTTTACAAAATTAAATCTTCATAACATTATATCGCTCGATTTTATGAATAAATTAGGAAAAGTTGGAGATCTTTTTAGGCCAGATTATATGGCTTATTTTCCAGGCTCAAATATAAAATTAAATAATTACTATGAGCTAGCATACTTTTATAAAAAATACTCTATACATAAAGACATAGTTCTTCAAAGAGCGTTACAAAGGGGAATTCATTATGATTTTTGCTGCGCAATAAATAAATCGATATTGTATACTAATGCATGTGATGAAAATTCAAAAGTTTTTTTACCATTTCTTGATGAAAATTTAATAGATCACTATGAAAGTAGATCAATAATAGATTATGATTTATCAAAATTAATTAATAAATTGTCAATAAGAAACTATCTTGATGTGGAATTAAATTTTAAACAAATTTCAAAAACTAAAGGAATTTTCCATCCTTTTTTTCCAAAAATTAAATTTGAAAAAAAACAAATAGAACTATCAAAAAAAATTAAAATTAATATCAATAGATTAAATCAATTGCAAACATACGACTTTTTTTTATGGTCAAAATATTTAATAAATAATGATATTAATTTTGAGTTAATTGACATATTATCTTAATTAAATTTATATATTTTAAAATATATGTTATGGCCATGGGAAATTATCTCAAAAGTATTATCTTTAAATTTTACATATCGTATAAATTTTGATTTTGATTACCGTAAAATTTTAGAAGAATACGTTTCAGTAAAGAATAAATTAACAGAAATTAAGCATCCAAGTATCGGTATAGATCACGATGGTGGATGGAAAGTGGTATCTTTATATTCAGAGACTGGAGAAGCATCTTCGGTTGATAAAAAACTAAATAATGATACAGAACCTACAGAAATAATTAATTATTTTTCCTACACTAATAAAATAATTAAAGAGTTGTTAACTAAATACAATTGTAAACCTCGAAGAATTCGTTTTTCAACTTTAAAACCAAAAAAACAAATTAATTGGCATAGAGATTGGGATGAGTCAATTGAACATAATAATAGCCGATTGCATTTACCACTTATTGTAAATGAAAGATGCAAAAGCAAATTGTGTCATGAGAGTTATCAGTGGAGTCCTGGTGGTCTTTATTATGGTGATTATTCTTTTCCACATAAAATTAAAAATGATGGATCACATGAGAGGTTGCATTTAATTATTGATTTAAAAAATCCAAAAAACCTCTTTACTGATTTTGAAAATTTTTCAAGAGAACAGTATAAACGAGAAAAATATAAAAATCTTATAATAGCTTCTTTTAATATATTTTATAAATACCCAAAAAAATTTATAAGATTACTTTATTCAAAAAATTTAAATTTTTAAAAATAAATTTTCTTTTTGTAGTTCTCGTATTTTATTTACTATACATGAAGCAATTTATATAAATATTTATTTATAAATTTTGTTTACAAAATAATACTAAATCAGAGGACATTTTAGAAAAGGTTAGATTTTTGTTAGCATATTCTGCTGAATTTTTTGATTTAATAATTAGTTGATCAGGATTCTCATAAAAAAACTTAATTTTTTCTGCTATTTGAGTAGAATTTTTTTCCTCAACAACAAAACCATTTTTATTGTTATCAATAACATCCGGAGCTTGGCAGTTTTTTGTTGCGATGATAGGAAGTCCACATGCCATAGCTTGAGGAATAACTTGTGGCGAACCCTCTTCTAAAGTTGGTAGACAAAATAAAGATGATTCATTATATAATTTTGGGAGATCAAACTCTTTAACAGGTTTTATAATCTTATTATTATTTTCTAAATTAACAATTCTTGATATCAATTTTCTCTCAAAATTGGTTACAATCCATAATTCTGCCTCAGATAAATTTAAACTATTAAAACCATCAATTAAATACTTAAATCCTTTTCTTACAAAGTCATTTCCTACACCAATAACAATAAATTTTTTTTTTTTAATTTTTGTTGGGAAGAAAATTTTATTATCAACACTCATGGTGGTAATAAAAGATTTATTTTGATCTAAAATTCCCTCACTTATGTAGGTATTTCTTTGATATGAAGAAATACATCCTACGTATGTAGCTTTTTTAATACTTATATTAATTCTTTCCGTAACATTTTTATCTTCCTCATTGTAATATTCAATCAATCCATACTTTTCATATTCTTCTTTAACTTTTACTCTATTTTTTGGCGCACTATTGTTTAGGTAATATATAGATTTTATATTTTTTTTATTTGCCTTATCTATTATTTTACAAGCAGAGGTGCCAAAGCCTGTTATATAGTAATCAGCCTTGCTCATAGAAAAAATACTATAAACCCAATCAGTAGACCAGTCTGCTATCAAAGATGTTTTTAGATTAATTTTTAATTTTTTGTCTAAGAAGTGCATTAATCTTGTAAATATCTCTATAAGGAAAAAAGAATTAATTTTTTTTCTAGGAATATTATACTTTTCAGCAATAAATTTTGGATAAGTAGTATTTATTTTTTTTAACTCACCTTTCTTATTTAAATTATCTGCAATTTGAAAAGCATAGCCTCTACCTCTTACAAAAATAGAAAAATTCATTTTTTAAATTTTTTATATAATATGTCAGATTGAAATAAATTATTATTTAAATATGTTTTGTTAACAATCATGTATTCAAAAAAGTTATTTTTTTTTAAAAATTTTATAAGATCTGCTTTATCTACCTGTTTATCATAAGTTTTCTGATATGAAACTTCAGTGATTATATAATCTACATAGTCTAATGTTTTTTTGGAACCTTTAAGCGTCTCAAGTTCATATCCCTGTACATCTAATTTTATCAAAGTTGGCCTAGTCAAACTTTCTAAATCTAAAATATTGTCCAGCGAATCAATTTTAATTTTTTTAATAGATTTCACCTTATATTTTTTTTCATCATAAATAGAAGGTTTTAAAAAAGAAGAGCTATCCTCTCTATTCGTAATATAGAAATTCATTTCCCCTTTTTTATTTCCCAAACCAAAGTTAAAATATTTAATTTTTTTTCCACCTAAAATTTTTTTCTGTATTTTTAGATATTTTTTTTGCGGCTCAAATGAATAAATTTGTGAGTAGGGGAAATATTTTTTAGCCAATATTGCGAATTGCCCTTTATTAGATCCTATATCGATAATTGAATTTAATTCTTTAATATTTTTTAATATTGGTTCTAATTCAAATAACGGAGAGACTTTTCTTATATAAGATTTGATAAAAACAGGATTTGAAATACATTTTAAAAGTTTAAAATATTTGTTCATTATTATTTTTTTTCAAAATTTCATTTTTTAAAAATTTCCCTAATCCATTTGCTTTATTTGATATATTAAAGTTTTCTTCAAAACATTTGAATGCATTATTTGACATTTTAAACAATTCTTGACCACCTATGTTTTCAAATTTATCTATTTTATTTGAGAAGCTCTCTGTATTATTTAATGCAATATACCCTGCATTATATTTCAATACATAATTATGGATATTAACTTTGTTTGTAATTATAACAGGTTTTTTCATAGATAAAGACTCCACTACAGATATCCCAAAATTCTCACCATGTGACGCTAGAAACATACCTCTGCTTGCAATAATAGCGCCCCACTTAATTTTATTAAATAAGGCATCAGTCATTACAATTTTATCTTGTAGATTATTTTTATTTATAAGATTTCTTAGATATTTTTCGTAGCTAGTGTCGTTTAAAGGACCAGCCATTAAAATACAGCTTTGAAAATTTTTTGACAATTTTTTTATGGATTTAATAATTATATCACATCCCTTTTTTTCATGATACCTGCCAAGATATAAATAAAATTGTTTGTTTTTTAAATTCTTAAATTTTGAGTAAAATAGTTTCAAACATTCTTTTTTATTTATTTTATCTCTTAAAATACCGTACTTAACTACTTTTTTGTTTATACCATCTGTATTAACATATGTTTTTTTAATTAACTTCTTTTCTTGATCAGTTGTGAGCAATATTGATTTTGAATTTTTCAAATTGGATTTCTCAATTAAAAACCAATAAATTTTTTTTTTAATACTTTTAAAAAAATTAAAACTAAAAAAAGGATCTAGTTGACCATGAATAAATACATAATATTTTTTTTTTAAAAGAACTCTTGCTAATAGTGTATTAAATTGCCAGAGGCCGTGAATTAGAAATAAATCATAATTTTTCTGATGTTTTAAAATCCAAAAAAAAAGTTTTAAACTAAATTTATAATTTTTACCAATATATGAATTAAAGTTAATTATTCTAAATTTTTTTTTTGGGTAATTAATTTTTTTTTTATCTAGTGTTAAAATGTCTACCTTAAATCCCTCTTTTATTAATTGATTTGAAGATGATAATATTCCGGCTTGAGGCCCACCATACTTAGGGTCTAAAGATGAAATTATCCTTAATATTTTGTGTTTATTTCTCACTAATAAATATTTACTCAGTCAAATTACTTGAGTTAGACTTAACTCCTGTTTGAATAATTGGATTATACGAATTGAATAAATCAGTTTGTGGCAATAAAAGACTTATAGCTCTGTTCCATTTAACTATTGGTTTTGCAGGTATTATTACAATATCTTTTGGTTTTAGTAAAAATTTTTTTCCAACAAATAAATTTTTAGGTTTTGAAACATCAATTTGAAAAATATTAATTTTTAAAAATTTATCTAAATCCTCTCTAAGAACATATAATTTTTTTTTATTTGCTGTGATATTATTTATTCCTGCAATAGATATAAGTTCTGTTAAAGAATAATTCTCATTAGGGAAATATAAACCTGGCTTTGATATTTCTCCAAATACTTGAATTGAATCTGAATTTTTATCTATAAAAAGGACATCATTTTTCTTTAAATAAAAATTTTCTCTGTCATCAATACTTTTAAATATATTGTTAAGGTCTATTTTATAAACTTTATTATCTCTTCTCAGAATACCTTTGCTCCCTGCTTCTCTGTTTTGAGCGTTTGGGCTATAATCTGCCTTTATTACAGCATCAATTAATTTCAAAGGTTTTTCATCAAGATTAATTATTTGTTGACTCTTAACAGCCCCCAACACATAAATTTTACTGCTATTGTATTCATCTATGTTTATTTGAAGCTCTGGATTTTGATAATATTTTTTTAATTCACTAATCAGTTTATTTTTAGCTTCTTCTAGACTTAAATTATCAATATTGATCTTGCCAACAAACGGTAAATCTATATTACCCAAAGGATCAATCGTATACGAATTATCTATATCATCAGTATCTGTTAAATTTAAATTTATTTTATCTGATGAACCGAGAATATATTGATAGTTATAATCATAAATCTCAGGAATTTTTTTTACAGAGTAGTCTAAAGTATTTAAATTAAAATTATTATATTTTTCAAGTTGAGTTTCATTTAATTTATT
>MDTE01016334.1_pt1 | contig 11527 bp, 9 predicted proteins | sample 811231 | NCBI WGS metagenome assembly MDTE01 (sample SAMN05326651, study PRJNA326480) | marine metagenome | isolation source: seawater | place: Indian Ocean: Red Sea | collected 2010
AGCAACGATGTGGTGATGGGCATGGCTGATGAAAGTGACCACGTTTCTGACGCGGGTTAAATGGCCAACGTGGTCCGCTACCAGTTGGTCCAGAGAGTCCGGGTTCGTCGTGGTGTTGCCGACAAAGCACTTGTGGTCATTTTCATGGTTCCCTCCAAACTTCATTTTCGAATAGAGCGTGAAATGGTCTCTGTGTTTTTTGAGAGGGTCCATGTGGTCGCTGAATGCGTAGTCCGCCCCATCCGTCTGTGGCAGGACGTCGGTGAACATGCCGTAGCCCATGCTAACGCAGAAAAGCCTTTTGACATCAGCGTCGTCCGGGGCAGATCGATGCTTCCCGAAACTCTCAAGAGACGGCAGAAAAAGCATGCAGCCAGCCGTTTTCAACATATCGCGACGGTTGATCATAATACTCCTAAGAATTTCTTTTATGCCGTAGCGTAAGTCAATCTTGGAACGCAGGGAGGGCGGGGCCGTCCTCTGCAGACACGGCGGCAAGAGGGGTGAAGAATTGAAAGCCCTTGGTGATTCCATTGGTTCGGGTCAAGCGCCACCCCCGGAGGATCTCCTCCGACCAGGCTTCCAACGTTCCGGAGACGATCGTCATGGCCGCGAGACCGAAGGCTGTGAGGTCAGCCAATCGATTCATTATTTGAGTCGATACGCCGGGAAACAAGCGTTTGAAACGTGGATTGCCCCGCCTGCGGCAGTAGGTTGACCAGTGGTTTTACGACGGCCACGAACGGGTAAAATCAAGCGAGCGTGTCGTCCAGGTCCCCCGAACCAAATTCCGCGTTGTTTTCCGTGAGAAACTCAAACACCTCCCCGCGACGATCAAATATTTGCGACTCACCCAGCCGGACGCCGATCAACTCAGCCAGCATCACCGTGCTGAACTCATCCGACCCCGCAGCGTCGAGTGGCCCGTCACCGAGAACGGTTTGGGCGTCGATGTCCGCCCCATGGTTTAACATGACGTCGGCAGCGGAGACGCCACCCATGGCGGCAACCCTGCCAAGCGGGGGCATGCCGGTAGTGTCCGGCTCGCTGGGGTCGACTCCGTCTTTGATGTGTTGCGGGATCGCCTCAACGTCTCCGGCCTTGGCAGCCTCCCAGATTGAGCGGCTGCTGTCCGTTTTGACGCGACTTCGACTTCGTAATAGCCGATTCCAAAAACAATCGGCGTGAGGATGGCGGAGAATACCGCCTACGGGAGCAGGATACGTCTGCAACGATGCCTCAACTGTTTTTTTAGCTCGTACTTCCTCCAAATGATCACCGTGAAAAACCCGCTCAGCAGAAAAAATAGTTGCAACCGAAAACCGTGAATGGCGTGGAGCAAAAAAAGATAGACTGGTGACTGTGCCACGTCCGGCGCCGGCCAGACGAGACGGCCATCGGCAGCGGGACGAGGGACATCATGCCCTGTAGCACGAGGCCCAGCAGCATGGCGGCTGAGCGGAGGGCATCGAAGTCTTAGTAGCGCCGGTGTGTTCGGAGGCGGGGAGGCTGCATGGCCGATCCGGCCGGAACGGTGCGTGCCCACACAAAAGCAATCACCCTTGGCCAGGCGTTTGGCCAAGGGTGATGGTAAATCGTTGCGCTTGGTTTGTTAGTCCAGTTGTTTTCCGGGTAGGCCGCCCTTTTGCTTGAGCAGCGCGGCGATCTTGGGGCGGTTGGTCTCGGCCTTTTCCAGATCGACTTCCAGCTGGAGCAGGAGGCCGATGAAGCTGACAATGCCCTTAGTTTCTTCACCCCAAGGCGGGGAGCAGGAGTCGAGCGGGGTTTCGCCCTCGAGACTGCGGGCATTGACCTTGGCCTCGTTATCGAGCAGCAACCTAGCGATTTTCAGGTTGCCGAGAAACGCCGCGCCGTGCAGGGCGCCGTTGCCGTCGCGGTTGGGTGCGTTCACATCCGCACCCTTTTCGATCAACCAATCGACGGCCTTCTCCTGTCCGGCCAGTGCCGCCCAGGAGAGTGGCGTGATGCCTTTCTCGTCGTGACCGTCAATCTTCACACCACCCTTTGCCAAGGCAGCCTCGAGTTGGGCCAAGTCGCCTTCCTTGGCGGCGCGCCAAAGACCGCTGTTGCCGGCAATGTCTTTGCCGAATTTTGCTCCGTTGGCCTTGAGGATCTTGGCCACATCGGTGCGGCCTTTCCGGACTTCATCCTCGTCCAGCTTAATGCGGGCAATCGCTTCGATGAATTTAATGGCACCTGAGATCTCTCCGCTCCAGGCCGGGGTGCAATCGTCGAGCGGTGATTTGCCCTCGTTGTTGCGGGTGTTGATGTTGGCACCGGCCTTAATGAGGGCCTTCACAACCCCGGGCCGCCCAAGAAAAGAGGCGGCATTCAACGGGGCTCCGCCGTCACGGCCCCGGGCGTCCGGGTCGGCGCCTTGTTGAAGCAGAAACTGGGTGACCTCGACGTTCCCACCGAGGGCGGCGAGGACGATCACCGGCGTACCGCCCGGGTCGGTCTCGGTGGCCTTGTGGCCCTTAGCCATGAGTTCCTTGACTCGCTTGAGATTGCCGTCCTTGGCGGCATCGGGGAAGGAGCTGGTCTTGGCTTCTTCGCGGTCGTCCCGACGATTGTCATCGTTTCGTCGGCCACGACGTTCACCGGGGCGGCCGTCGATCACAGGAGGTGGTTCCGGCGGGGAATTCCAAAGCGGCATGTCGTCACCGTTGATCTCCCGTTCCACATCATTGCGGCGGTTGCGGATGAATTCGCGGATGGCTCCGTAGCGGATGGTGCGGACTTGTTCTTTGGAAACATGTGGTTCGAGCATGGCTTCGATCCGTTCCGTCTCAGCTAGGAGCTCTTCCTCATCCCAATGGTCGGCCAAAAGTTTTTTCATTGTGGCGGCGTATTTTTTTCTGACGCCGGGTATTTGATAGAGGCGGTGGCAGATAATCCCAACTGTACGGACCGAGCGGGGTGAGCTGCGATCGACACCAAGCATACTGTATTTTTGGAAGGTGCAGTCTGTGCCCCAGGGCATAAAGTGGAACTTATTTGTATCTGGGTTGAGGTAGACAAAAAAATTATTCCGGTTGCCGGAGTATCCGTCCCAAAAACTGAGAAGTCCTTCAATCGCCCAGAACTGATAAAAAGCCTCCTCATCGACCAGCTTCCACAACTGCTTTTCGTAATCAAAATCGTTCTTTGCCAGCTCAGCCACAATGAGAAAATCGCTGCTTTCAAGGCTGTTGTTCATGCCGTGGATGGCCAGCAGGTTTTGGCCCTCGAGCAGAATGTCGACATGCTTCGAGAGGTCGTAGTCGCTCCATGCCATGTTGGCTCCATCGCCCCGGCTGCCGGTGGCCATGGAGTCCCAAGTCGGTTTCTCGGGTGCGTTGAACCGCGCCACTTCCTTGCCGTTGATGTAGGCCACAAAGCCGTCGTCCGCCCGCATGCGCAATGAGAGGTTGCTTTCCTTGAGCGACTCGAGATCGTTCAGTTCAAACGGAAACCGCAGGTAAACCGAAGTCGCCTTGCCGTGCATTTGTTCACGAAAGTCGAAGGATTCCTCGATAAGTTTTTCAAAACCGCGTTCGGTCTCGAAGCCGGCACCGTTTTTGCCGGCGATCCAATTGGAGTCATCAAATCCCGGCTTGAACCATTCGCCATCCACATCCTCGTTGGTAGGAACGAGGGCGCGACCGGCAAAGTTACCACTGAAGACAGGCGTGCCTTCTGCCCCCTTCATCACGTCGATGACTTTGTTAATTGCCTTAAGGCCCTTTTTCTTTTTTCCAGTTTTTCGGTCAAAGCTGCCTCCCCAATCCTCATAGAAATCAACCACGGTGCCTTCGTAGAGGGTGCCTTTGGAGTTGCCGAACTCTCGCTTTAGCAATTGCTTTCGGAGGGACTCAACATGGCAGTACACCCCAAGGTTCTTTCCGTTTACCGTTATCCGGGCATAGCCGCATCGCGAAGCGGGTGCCCCTGCTCGATCAAACAGATCGTAGCAGAGAAACTGGTTCATTAAGGTGACGTCTTGTTTGTTGTTGTTGAACGTGAGGTTATCCAGCCCGCCAATTGCCTGGCCTTTAATGTAGTGGTCTAGCTTGATCTTCAGCGATGGTCGGTTGGTATCTTGTGAGCCGATAAATCCTTTTTTGCGGATACCAACTTTCGGATACGTCACCCCTTCGATTGTTACGCTTGCCTCCACATAGGTATAGGGCGAGGGAGGCGGTTCGAACTGTCGGCTGGGTTGTAGCGCCGAAAAAAAGTTTTGCGACTGAAACCGAAGCTTGTTCCAGTTTGCTTGTGAAACCTTAATCTGAACCTCAATGACGCGGTCTTTGAGAAACAAGTCATCAAGCTTTAACTCCTTGGCCTGAATTTGGGAATGGCAAGTTGAAAAAACTAGAGCAGAAAGAAGACGGGAAAAATTTTTCATAAAACATTGGGTTGGGAGAATCAGATCTTAACAAAAGTCACAATGAAAATGTCTTAAGATTGGATACAACTGTCTAAGAGAATCGGTTTCAAAACTGTCTAAAGCTGATAAGAGCACAAGCGAGGTGAAAGAATCCACGATAAAGAGTGGTGATGACATGATCTCGTTCGGGAGACACATCAAAAATGCAGTTGCCACCGTGACAATTCTCGGATCCGATAAAACGGATAAGAGCTGTCAGTCGGCGCTACATCCACGAACGTAGTCGAGTTTCCCTCACTCTTGACGTTGCCCTCAAACTCCACCCACGTCATGAGATCGCTTGACCACTCCACCGAGTCGATCTTTCCGGGAGGCGAGTTCCCCGGGCAAGTAACCTCAGTGCCGACCGTGGCTATGTCCGTGATTCTGAGGGAAGTGCCGATTCGCGAAAGAATGAATCCTGACAAAGGATACCGATGATCTTTCCCTGCCGGGCCATTGTTGATCTGGCCGATCTCAGCCTCCACGGTGTCATCGGCGGCGGTGACCGTATGGGACTAACGGGTGCCTCTCCCTCCACGATCAATCCGTTGGCACCCCCATCGTCCAATGCAAGTTGTCCTTCGAAGGCGATATCCCAAAAACGCCTGGTTGCATTCCCGTCGTTCTCCCCCCAAAGCAGTTGGATTTTGTAGAGATCACCGGGCGCGGCGCAGCAGCGAGTCTATTTCATCAGTTCATTCAACGCTTGATTGTCCTCAACTTCTCCGTCGAAAAAGTCCTAGGAACCATAATCACCCGGTGTCGGGTTGCCGACCCAGCGTTCAACGATCGAAGAGGCATATTTGGGTAAGCAGTCGACATGACGCCCGCCTCGCACCCTTGATTATCGATTGGTGGGCCAGTTTTCTAGGCGGCGGCCCAAACCGTCAAGCACCTCCGCTGGCCCGGAGCCAGGACCGATGAGCCGTGAACGGCCGAAGGGAAGGATCCCTCCGGAGTTCACCCTTCAGTGAGACCGTGAGAGCTCGTCACGGTCGATGTTGGCATCGAAAATCACCCGCCCCTCGCGGTTCATCCAGACGGCCTGGAGGGTCGCCGGCGTCACCGTGGTATCGACCGTGAGTTTCAAGAAGACATAGGGCTCTTCGGCGGATTGAACCAAGGCGGGATGCGGCACATTCAAGCTTGGAATCACGCTGCCATGCATGGGGGAGGTAATGAACTGGTAAATGGGATAACCGACCTGGTCGAGGGTATCGTATTTGAGGAGCCGGGAGACGTGGATATCGCCGCCGATCAAGACGACCCCCTCGATTCGGTTCTCACCCAACCAACCCTGCAGGGCCTGACGCTCATGCATGTAGGTGCCCCAATCATCTGATTCCGTGTTCTTCTTATCATCCCAGATCATTCCGCAGGCCAGGATCCGGAAGGTTGCGTCGGACTCCAACAAACCAGCTTTCAGCCACTCCCATTGTCGTTTTCCAAGCAGGGTCGGCCGGGTGGGATCCGCCCAGGATTCCTCAGTGCGGGAAAACCAACGGGTGTCCAACAAAAACACCTCGATCGGGCCGTAGCGAAACTTCGTGTAGATCCCTTGGTCCTCGTGTCCAAAGCTTGGGTTGGGCCGATAATTCATGAATCCTCGACGCGAGTTTTCCTTGCCGGGCAAGGTTCCGTCGGAATCGTTCCGGCCAAAATCATGGTCGTCCCAGGTTCCCCAAAATGGAATCGAACGCAAAGTTTCGGCCAATGGAGGAACACTGGAGAAGCGCCGGTAGGCGTCATGCACGCGGTCAAGATCGGTGACATCGATGTAGGGGGTATCGCCCAATAACACGACGCCATCGACCCCTTCCTCCTTCATCCGGGTCCAGATGGAGGAGGGTTCGGAGCTCGCGCAGGAACCGAAAGCCAGTGTGACTTGAACCGGTTGATGGGTTTCGGGAGCCGTCCCGAAGGAATAATCCTCGCCGTCCCAAAGCATCTCCGAAGCCCGACGAATGCGATACCGGTAATCCGAATTCGCTTGCAGCCCGGAAACTTCCCAACGCAGACACCAATCCCCGGATTCACGGGCCACCGCCTGAAACTGCCGGGCCGGGGCTTCGTCGCCAGGGCGGTGCACCTCCAGGGCATAGGTTCCAGAAACGGGTACCCGGGCCCAAATGATTGCCGAGTGATCACTCACATGCCCGACCAGCGGGCCCTGAGACTGCAGGCCATTCCACAATGGCAACGGAGGTTTGAAATCGGGGGCACGGTGGACCAGCTTTTGAGCGGCGGGTTGCGGGACCCGCTGCAGCACATTTCCGGCGTGAATCCGGCGCCTTCCATGCCTTCCTTGCGCCAGTGCATGAATCTGTACTGGGGTGAGTTCCAGATCATAGACGGCAACATCATCAATGTAGCCGTCCCAATCCCTTGATCCGTCGCCCCCACGATGGTTCCCGATATGAAAACCGCTCATTTCCTCGAGGCTCTCGCCTTCCGGTATGGCAACCTCATCTCGCAGCATCCCGTTGTGATAGAATTGACAGCGGCCCAGGGCTTGATTCCAAACCATCGCCACATGATACCATTGCCCGGGCTCAATTTCCGGTCCGGTCGTATCACTCACGGCAGAATGGGAAGCCGTTTGAAACCACCACTCGGCGTCCCGCTGTCCCGCTTCCTGCCGTAACCCGAAGGCCAATGAATAACCCGGGGTCGACTCCCAGACAAAATGACGATCATCGGACCCGTCCCCACTGAGATCTTCATAACGATACCAGGCAACCACGGTGAAGACCTCTGCATTGTGATAGCCGAAAAGCGGGTTGCGAATGGCCACGAAGGTCTTGTTTCCCGAGGCGGAACCACTGTCCAGGCGCAGGGCACCCCGTCCCACTTTCGCGACCCGCCTGTCCCGGAGGATTTGAACCGACGATTCTCCCACCGCTCTGCCTTGATAAAGATCATTATTCACGCTGCTGGAATAATCGGTATCAAAGGACCAATGAGCCAAGAGCCCGAAACCTTCCGCGACCGCGTTCCCCTCCGCCGCCTCAATGGGGGAACAGTCAATCACGGCGATGACCAGACTCGCTGAGAGGATCCCCAGCCACGTGGCCTTGAAACCGGGGAGGGTCAAATTCCATGCCTTCAATGGATTTGAGTTTGAGTTTGAATTTGAGTTTGGAAGGATCGGGGGCCGGACTGAAGCACCGCTCCCGCGAGTGTCATGAGACGCTTCGGCAGTCCGTGGCTCAAAGATGGTTGTCAACGGGTCGTTCACGATGGAATGAAGCCAACCAGAACTTTTCCGCTCGGTCAATGAAGGGCAACCCGCCCTCACGAGCCAGGGCAAAGGCCCCACCATCCTCCGGATCCCAACTGCCGCCCGGGTGTCACCCTCAAGGGTTCATCGCTTGAATCTTGAGACCTGATGCGCATGCCCCCTCATTCCCCCTCCCGTTTCCCCCCGCTCATTGAGTCGGAGCCGAGGAACTTTTGGTAGATCAGCGAAGTCAGCATGGCAATGGCCGCGATCCCGACGAAGGCCCCCACGCGATACAATTGCGTGAGTGAGGCCATATCGTAGAGGAAGAGCTTCAGGAGCGTGACGGCCATCAGGCCAATGCCGGCGTAACGAGTGGGCTGATTCCGTTGCCGAATCCCCACGATCATGAGCAGGAGCGCGAAGATGGCCCAGGCGATCGTGTAGGTCATGTCACTGGCCAGGTTTTGGCCGAACACAAAGCGAAGGACCGGTTGTCCCGGTTCGGTGAAGAAATCAGCGATCTGAATATTCAACAGCACGAAGGTGGTGATGCCGGTCATGGCGTAATAGAGTGGCCGGACCCGTGTGCCCCTCACCGTGGTGTGCGCCGGCATCAGCCGGGCCCCCAACCACAGGCAGACGATGGCGATGCCATACGTGTAGCTGTACCAGTTGAGCAGTGGATAGGCGGCATGGGGGTGGTAGCCCAGCACGGCGGGATTGATACAAAGGCGGGCAAAGCCGATCGCCAGCAGGGCGAGGCCGGTATTCAATAACCCCCTGGCCGGCAAGCGTCGGAAGAGCCAGAGGAGGGCGGTTCCCTCCAAACACCACGCGAGGGTCAGCCATTCGTGCTCGAATTGAATGGGGAAAATCAGCGTGATGAACAACAATCCGCAACCACCCAGCCAAGCGAGGATGGAAAGCCGCGAGGGATCCTCCTGGGGCAATTGCTTGTTCAACCAGTGCAATGCCAGCAGCGGAGGGATGGCGAACCCCAGGGGGATCAGCCCCATCACTTGATTGGGCCACTGATCTTTCCAGAGATCATAAACGGGCAGGAAGTGGAGCACTCCGGCCAGGGCACCCGCGACCCAGACCAGCCTCTGCGTGCCAGCCCCCTTCATCGTGGTGAAGGGATAGAGGAAGAAGAGCAGGGAACTGCCAAGATACCAGGCGAGCGTCGAACCGCCGTGATGGGCCTGATCGCGGCCTCCATGCCAGACCAGCTCCACCAGGAGAGTGCCCCCCAGCGCCACCAGTGGGAGCGCGGCAATCCGGACGAGTCGGTGCATCAACAACCCCAGCGCCCCCAACCCGAGGGACGTGGCAAACACCGGCCACGGATGAGCGATCGTGTGGTTCTGAATGAGCAGGCTCAACAAGAGAAAGGGAGGCACGAGGGCCGGCAGTTGGTAGGCGATCTTATCCGGCACTTTCAACCAGGCAGGAGCGGCTACTTGGAACGGATGCCTTTGGCGGATGCGATCGGTGAATGGCCGCAGACACCGTGGCACCAGAGTGAAGACCACTGCCAGTCCAGCGATGACCGGCAGCATCTCGGTTGACGGGATACTGTCATTCAAAGGCGTGAGGATCCAGATGAACGCGGTGATGCTGGTGAAGACGAAGGCCAGCAAGATGCCCGCCGCCGAGGCCATCAGCAGCGCCGTCGTGATGGCGACGAAATTGATCATCAGGATGGCTGTCCAAATGGCCGTGGACCATGATGCCACCCGGATGAGCGGGACAATGACCAGGAGCAATGACACGATCGGCATCAACGAGCCGATGAGCGAAACGGGGCTCCCGGGACGCTTGGCTTGAATCAGGAGGGGCACGCCCGCATGGATAACCCCAAACCCCACATAACCTCCCAAAGCCCAGAGCAGGAACTGTTCGCCCCCGGCGCCGGCCGTCCAAGCCGCCAGAATCATGAAGACGATCGCATTCTGGGCGGCCGGCACGCCCTTAAGCCGGGTCCACCAAAGGCTGATTGCCAGGACGCAGAGATCGGTGCCGAGCAGCAAGCCGTAGAGGATGGCGGGCCTTTCCCCCAAACCAGCGGGAGTGAGATGGAGGAAGACGTAGAGAAGGGTGGAGAACGCCGGGATGATGGCCCCGTAGCTGAGCCAGGGGTTGAGGCGTTGATCTCGACTGGCCTTCGCGACGGCGGCCGTGTAGAACGCGCAGAAACCAAGGAAGACGGGAACGGTTTCGATGATCGGCAGGGGGCTCGATGAGGATCCGATCCACATCCACTGCATCATGACCGTGCCGATGGCACTCCCCAACGCCAGCCAGTCCCAGCGCTTCTTATCCGCGACCGTGAGGAGACCGGCATCGAGCATGGCGATATACATGAAGAGGGCGGTGGCGTTTTGGGTGTCGCTGCTGACCAAGAGGGGGGTCAGGAAGCCTCCCAACATGCCGAGGATTGCGATCACTTGGGCCCCGAAGCGCATCGACAGCACGAATGCGGCAGTCGTGATAAGCATCATCGCCCCGAATGTGGTCGCTGCGCTGAACAAGGGGAACTGATACACCGCGTGACCGGTGAAGGTGACCGCGTAGAGGATCACGACGCCGGCGGCGCACAAGGTGTCCGCCGTGACGCGGTAGCGATTGCGGTTCATGCGGAACCCGCCTGCGAGGGCGGCCGCCCCGGCAAGAAAACCGATGGCCACCCGCAGTTCCTGGGAAATGAGGCCGTTATCGAACGAGTATTTGATGAAAAAAGCAGCGGCCAGGAACAGCGCCAGACCTCCCAGCCAAGCAAAGAGTCGAACCCCCATGAATTGTTCCCAATTGAAGGCGGATTTCGCGGATGGCTTGGCTGAAGGCGCCGCTTGATCGCGCCCTGGAGCGGGGGATTGGGGAGGCCTTGTCTCCCTCACCGTGGGCTCGGCGGTCGGCCTTTCCGAAATCTTGGGGACGGCAGAGACCGGGATGGCCGGACGCGCTGTCGGGGGCGGGGAAACCCGCGGGATTGATTGCGGTGGGGTCACGGGGCTGGCGACCTGTGATGCAGGGGTTGAACCGGTGGCCCGCTCGGGCGCGTTGTTCCGTTCCAGAGTCTTGAGCCGGAGATCGGTGGTATCAAGGCGCGCTTCGACCGCAGCAAGGCGTTGTTGGTTCATCCGAAGTCGGCCAACGATAAAGACGGTCAGCGGAAGCAGCCCGAGGAGGGCCAGGTCATAAAGTGGGATCATCATGGAAGCATTCCTCTTTCGGCGTTTCTATTCAGGGCTCTCAGAACCGGTTGCCGGACAGGGAGAGTCTAGGGCGAGTCACCGGATCCACCAAATCGATAGCGTCAATGGGAGGATCGATCCGATCGATTCGACCGATCCCATCGCTGATACGCACAAAGACAGCAAAGCCCTGATCTGGGTTGTCCTCGGGAGAATGGAAAGGTTGGATGTTTGGGGCATGACTCTGACCGTGTGAATTGTCGCTGGCCGATGCGCATGGTTTTTGTGCGAAAGGGGAACTTATGCGATCCGGTGCCCCGGGCGTCGAAATGTTAAGAGGTGCGAAGGCTGGGAAGTGCCATTGGTATTCGCCGGATTCCAGCACCCAATGCGTGCCCACGAACCTTGACTGGGATTCGACTGATCCGAAAAACGTTCGAGTTCATGCAGCCAATTCACATGCCCAGCGAGCATGACCATTAAATCCGTGTTGGTGAGACGGTGACAGAGACCTCGACACAAGGAAGGCCATTCAGCGCCGTCTGACTCCCACTAAAGCTGTGGGTCTCGAGACTCAAGATTCAGACACCCCCATCCCTCTGGATCCATAGGCATACGCTTGAACCGAGTTTCGAACAAAGTCACCACACGATCATGTGACCGATTTACGGATGG
>MDTE01121310.1_pt1 | contig 11527 bp, 12 predicted proteins | sample 811231 | NCBI WGS metagenome assembly MDTE01 (sample SAMN05326651, study PRJNA326480) | marine metagenome | isolation source: seawater | place: Indian Ocean: Red Sea | collected 2010
CAAGCGCAGCACCAGTAGTTGATTTTGTCATTACGTCAGTCCAAACATTACCATCAAAGACGGAAATTCTCTCTGAATTTGCGGCATAAACTAGACCGTCACTACCAATCATGAATTGATCAAATTGCACCATTTCCGCTACTGGGTCCACTGAAGAGGATATGCTATCAGGAAGAGGGGTTCCAAACGAAGTATCGATTAGGGAGATAGCATGAAAATAGTCGTTGTTTGTTAGAACATGCAGCATTAAATTTTGAGCGTCAATTTCTAAATCCATAATTAAGTCAGCATCATCAAACGTGATGATATCGATTATTTTGGGGTCGTTGTTATAATCGATAATCATCAGTGAATTATCTATTGCTAGGTACATTCTTCCATCAACAAAGTGAATTGCATAGTCCCTAATATTCAACTCTACAGGTTCAAAATTCACTGTAGGGTCAACCGGTGCTAAAGCCTCGATGATCAATTCGTTGATTTCTGCTCCCGATGGAAGTGTCCATACTGCGCCCGAATCGCTGTTTGGAGAAAGTCTACCTGAATGTGGGTTATTGCCGTTGAAAGAATCGCTGGATCCTAAAATTCCTAGGCCACTCCAATCAAATAAGTTAACTCCAACATCGCTTGCAGTAATCATCGGCTCTTCGATCATCAAGCCATCACTGCCATTAACTCGTACTTCCATTGTGACGTTAGATAACAATGCGCCTGGAGCAAATTCTAAGCCCCAATTAGCAGACGCTTGAAGCCCAAGATTTGGGTCGGCTCCAACAGCATCTAATTGAACCCAACCAGTATCATTACTGCCCTGTTTTTGCCAAACGGTGTCACCACCATTTTCGTGCGCAGATACTAGGTTTACATTGAGCAGTGGAGTCGATGACATAATCAGCATCAGTAGGGCAAGAAAGATTGCTTTCTTGGCCTTGCCAGAACCATACACGATGTTGGAGTGGTTATTCATCAATTGTCCTGCGCATCTAACACTATTTGAACGCGGCCCTTGTTCGTTCAGTAAAATCTCATGAAAAACAGTAATATTTTGAGATAATTAGACAATTACTAAAATAGCATTTTTTTTTACTATTTTCACCAAACAATCAAACATCTTGTCGGTTGACCTTTGCTTAGGTGCATCTAAATGGATGACAAAAAAGAGCGACTTTTGAAACGTGAAGCATTAGAATATCACGAAACTAAACCATACGGGAAAATCAAGGTAGTTCCAACAAAACCTCATTCGACAGCACACGAATTGAGTCTAGCATATTCTCCAGGTGTAGCATATCCTTGTTTGGAGATCGCCGAGCGACCAGAATCTGCTTACAAGTATACTTCAAAGGCAAATTTAGTTGCAGTAATCTCAAACGGAACTGCTGTATTGGGGCTAGGCAATATTGGTCCATTGGCAAGTAAACCGGTTATGGAAGGCAAAGGATTGTTACTAAAGACCTTCGCTGATATTGATGTTTTCGATATCGAAGTGGATACCGAGGACCCAGAATCATTTATTGAGACAGTGGTTAACATATCGAAAACCTTTGGCGGAATAAATTTAGAAGATATCAAGGCTCCAGAATGCTTTGAAATTGAGAAAAGGATAGCAGCCAAGACCGATATCCCAGTCATGCATGACGACCAACATGGCACGGCAATAATATCTGGGGCAGCGTTAATCAATGCGGTTGACTTGCAAGGAAAGAAATTAGCAACGATAAAAGTAGTAGTAATTGGGGCAGGCGCTTCGGCAATTGCTTGTGCAAATCATTATGTTGCTTTAGGTGTTAAAAGACAGAATATTTTGATGTGTGATAGCCACGGAATATTAACCAAAAATCGTCTGGACAAAGGTGAATTGAATCAATATAAAGCGGCCTTTGCTCATGATATCCCCGATGGGCAATTATCCGATGCTATTGTTGGTGCAGATGTCTTACTAGGGCTTTCTAAAGGCGGTTTGGTATCAAAGGATATGGTATCTAACATGTCAAAGAAGCCAATAATATTCGCGCTTGCTAATCCTACTCCAGAAATCACTCCTGAGGAAGTGAAAGAAATAAGAGATGACGCCATTATTGCAACAGGACGTTCAGATTATCCAAATCAAGTAAACAATGTACTTGGATTTCCGTATATCTTTAGAGGAGCGTTAGATGTTAGAGCAAAAGACATCACTCAGAAAATGAAAATGGCTGCAACAATGTCTTTGGCTGAGTTGGCAAGAGAACCAGTTCCAGATTATATCTCAGAAGCCTATGATGGTGCAACCATGCAATTCGGTCCCGATTATATTATTCCAAAACCATTTGATCGTAGGGTTTTGATTTGGGAAGCATCAGCAGTAGCCAAAGCTGCTGTAGATGAGGGAATTGCCAGAATTTCTCCCGAAGAATTCTCAGTTTCTGAGTATCGTGAAGAACTTGAAAGTAGGCTTGGAATGTCTTACTCTATAATGCGGCACATGATAAATCAAGTCAGAGGTAGAGGTAAGCGAATAGTATTTCCAGAAGGCGATAATGAGAAAGTACTCAGGGCGGCATCGCAATTGGTTGAGCAAGGAATATGTAAGCCAATTTTGTTGGGTTCCAAGGAAAGAATCGACACTATGGTGGAGGAACTAGGATTGCACTTTAGTTATGAAGTATCAGACCCTAGACACGATGAGCGAAGAAAAATGTTGTATGCGCCAGCACTTTTCAAGCGACGAAAGCGCAAAGGTATGACATTAGAAGATGCAGAAAGATTACTCAAAAGTAGACCATATTTTGCCAGTCAAATGGTTGCAAGCGGTGATGCAGACGGGTTTGTAGGAGGTGTGAGTAGAAATTACGCTGATGTTCTAAGGCCAACAATCGAGGTCATAGGCTCAGATACTTCGGCACATTGTGTAATAGGTTGCTACATGGTCAACGTTAAGGGAAGGACGATTTTTATCGCTGATGCAACGGTAAATGTTTACCCAGATAGCCCGACATTGGCAGAAATTGCAATTCAAACCTCAAAGATTGCACGCCGGTTTGGCATTGACCCAAAAGTCGCAATGCTATCGTTTTCTAATTTTGGTAGCACTCGAGCACAACGCTCAACTAGAATAGAAGAGGCTGTAGCACTAACAAGAGAAATAGATCCAACTTTGAAAATTGACGGTCCAATGCAGGCAGATACGGCGTTAAACAGCGCTGTTCAAGCAGAATATCCATTCATGGATTTTGAAGGACCGGCTAATGTCTTAGTGTTGCCTAATTTAGCAGCAGCAAATATTGCATACAAATTATTGGAAGAATTAGGAGGAGCAGAAATGACAGGTCCTATACTCGAGGGGATGGATAAGCCAGTTCAATTGGTTGCAAGAAGTGATGGAGTTAGGCACATTGTAAATATGGCAACAATTTGTGCAGCAGATGCGATTCGCCAAGATTCTTATTGGGAGACATTGGCTACAGCAAATTCCGATCAACAGGATTGAAATTTACTACTCTAAAACTTCTCCATCTTCAAAGTAAATTGTTGGCCTTTTAGGTCGCCAAAATGCGCCTGTAACAAAACCAAAACATAGTCCGCCAAACAGTAAATTTGCCCAACCAGAATAAATGTAATCGCCCATCCCTCTAAGCCAAGGTATAGCGAAAGACGGAATAATTCCAAATACAGATATCCATAATAATTCATCTAAAATGTTGCGCCTCAAATTGGCTTGTTTTGGTACGGCAACAGGAGGGCCATCTCTGATTGGAGAGATTACTAATCGCAAAGATAACCCATCATTTTCTCTATCCATGGGTGCACTGGATAGGGCGTGAATGTTGATATTTTTTGGGTGAATTTCCATCGTGGTCGTATGCCACTTCATTGGCCCAAACCCGTCGAATGTTTTTGGTCTGCTATCCATCATTGCGCCTCTAAAGTTAGCTGTTACTGCGTCTGCAAGTATTTCTTTTGAGCCCAAGGTTTTGTTTATCATTTCTTCTTTATTGGCTTTGTGCCATTCACCTTGGGTAGGGGGCCTAACTTCCCATTTTTTGGAATCATCTAAATCTGGAATCAAAACCTCAATAGATTCATTCAGAATCTGCAGTAAAACATTCAATCTTTCGCGACTCCATCTGTGGTCTTCGCCTTCATTTAGTTCAAAATCTAAGATCTCGGATAATTCATTCTTGGATAGTACATTAGGCATGATGTAAAAGTTCGGTGTCCTCACTTCATGTTTTGGTCGCTGGCTAGCATAAATCCAACCACCTTTGTCTTCACCAAGAAAAATAGAACCCTCTTTAACCAGGTCAAATTTGAGATTTAGAGACAGTGTCATAATAATCACTGGGAGATTTTTTCTTCCATGCGATTGTACCATTCGATGCCTGCTTTGTGATCGGTTAGGAGATTAAATTGTGGAAACGGGGATATAGAGCGCATGTATCCAAATACGGAAAAATCAACTAGATTTGGCTCAACCCCGCCGAAAAAGTCCTCACCATTGTGAGATTCAGTAAATTCACTGAGCAAGTCATGCCAGAGTTGTTTTGGCTTTCTTCCATCTTTTTTGACGCGTTTTTTAGCAATGATGCCCCACATTATTGGAAAACCAGCCCAAGCATACAGGCGCTTAGAGAAAAATCCGAACTTTTCAATTTTTGATATCCTTGTAGTAGTCTTGAATGCAGAGCCTAAAGTCCCATATAGAATTGGAACGGTTGCCTTCGACATTTTTGTGTCCGACCATTCTAGCCATTGGTTGAATCTATCCATGTCCTTTGACTGTGATAGTTTTGAATTGTTATACGCGGCGTCGATATGCTTCATTATCGGTGTAGAATCAACATGAAAAACTCCAGATTCATCAGTGAAAACTGGAACTTTACCCCAGCCATCGGCAAAAGAAACCGCTTTTTTTATCTTCAATCCATTAACCGAAATATAATCAACATCTAATTTTAAGAATTCAATCAAACCTCTTACTTTCCAACAAAATGGACAAGTATGCAACATATGTAAGGTTGCTTTTGGCATGTTGTCGCCTAATTAGTGTCCCTAATCAATCCTTGTCTTCTTCGCCACCGCCAGGTCGCCAACCAACTTTCCAGAATTCCAAATCGTCTAGCCATTGCAACCATTCTTTGTCGTTTGCCGTCAACAATCTGTAGGCTCTACTTTCCAGACCTTCTTTGTTTACAGATGACAGAGTACCTTTAGTGTGGCAGTCGTCCCAATCGACTTGCATTTGACGGATTAACCTCTTCGCTTCCTCAGGGTTGTCAAAGTTTCTTTCGCAAGCATCTCGTAATTCTAACAACCAAGTTCGCCCATCTTTTTGCATAGGTTTGTGAACCTTGCGAACTGAGTCCTTCGGTTTTGAAAACGGCCACCATCCCATAGAGTTCCCTCGTGGTGACGGTTATTGAACATGGCATAAATCTTGGCAGCCCGCGATATCGTGTGAAGATTTGAATTATCAGATTGACGTGAGTAGGCCATGGGCCGGATAACAATACATTTACACGGAGCACCAAAGGAGAAATCTTGTGGTGAATTAATCGATATGTATGGTAAGAGACTCACTGTAAAAGGCTTCAAATTAGAAATTCACAACTCAAAAAAGAGCCTTGAACAATATTTTGCAGATATTGACGATGGCTCCAATGTTATTCTACTTGATGAGCGGGGTGCTCATTACGATTCCGTAGAATTTGCAGACAAGGTAAATGATTGGCAAATCAATAGCCGAAATACCAATATCGCAATTGGCCCAGTCGATGGTTGGAAAGAGGTTTGGCAAAATCGTAAAATTAACTTAGTATCTCTTTCAAAAATGACCTTTCCACATGAACTTGCATCGGTAATGTTGCTGGAACAACTTTATCGGGCAACTCAAATTGCATCTGGCAGTAATTATCACAGGTCTTGAGCAAATACTCAAAACCGTCAATAGATTACGGGATACTGATTGGGCATGATTTTCGAGGAAGAAACGCTCGTTTGGATTGTACTTATTTTTGAGTTAGTAATTGCACTAGTACTAATTTTTGGCGCGAAAAGTCAACCATTCCCGCGACCTGCTCGTCGTTTCGGTAATGTTTTGTTAACAGTTTCATGTTTGTTGTTATTGGGTCAATCAGCCCCAAATCCAGCATCACTTTCTAGCCATCTTGTTTTTCTTTCAATCTACGGAGCAATTGGGATTATAGTTGGTATCAATCACATGCTTCGTACTAGAAGAGAGGTATTAGTAGCCCCTATGAGTGGATTTATGTTCTGTATTGGGGTTGGTGGATTGATGGTTCAAACCTGGGATGACCTGACTAAATTAGAGCATTGGGCAGGATTTCTTGCTTTAGTCGTGTTAGCAGGTGGTCAAGTTTGGTTGGTTTTCCGAGGTTTGTTGATTGGCCGTTTGCCATTGGCTTGGAGTCAAGCTGGAATGGTTGCTTTGAGCAGAGGCCAATTAACCGGTGGCCACGGCGCAATTGAGTGTTTTGAAAAAGCGTGGGATGCAGACGAGGAGCATCTAAACCCAATGGCTTATTCTGCACTATTCTTGATTCATCAATCATTGGGGAATGAAAATGAGTCTCTGCACTGGCAGGAACTATTCTTAGAATCAGGCGGCAAAGAAGCAGTTGCACCAGAATGGCTCGATGCAATCAAATCATTTTTGACACCGATCTCAAATCTCGACATTGAAGACGAAGAATGACTGGAAAAAGGCAAAATGAATAATAAATTCGCCGAATATAAGCATAAATACAAATGTTTTATAACCCATGAAGTAGATTTACTACCATGGGTATCTCGACAAAGATGAAGCAATATGATCTTACTTCTAAGTCTTTGATCTGTATTTTAGCGGTTTGGATTGCGTCAAATTTAATCTCTCAATTCCTCTATATTGTGAGTCATGGTTCTCCTTACGACGGATTACTTTTACTACAGTCGCTAGGGCCAATTTATTATTTAATTGTCATTACAGAATTATTGCTTTGGGCATTTGCTTTAATCTTCATATCTCGTAATGCTATAAAATTAGTTAATTCAAATAATGAAGAATTGATTATATCGGGCTAATTTATATTGCAATCAAAACTAGGCTTTTCAAGCAAAATTAAGCGATGAGTTCAAGACCCTTCTTGTAAAACACCAAATGTGTCTGATAAACCTGAAACACCATTTTATTCTGGCAGGCCTATGACAAGCGATGCATTGGAAAACTACCACGAATCAGTTGATGCCATTCCAGAGAACTCGAGATTGGTCTCGATTGAAGAGGCGAGAAAGAATTTGCCTAGATCAATTTCCTTGCTTACTAAATTACAATCACTTAATGACTTAGCATCAGACGTCACTGAAGAGCTAGACATCGTTTTAGAAAGCTATGACTCGACACACGAACATGTGATGGAATTAGCGGATTATCTTGCGAACCTAGTCAAAGACTGGCACAACACAATCAGCGCTTTAGAAAAAGGTGGTGCGCGCATGGCTTCTATTGATCCGGGACGATTAGAATGGTATGGGGTAGTAGACGGGAAAGTAGTTCTCTATTCATGGTGTAGTGGTGATGATGATATCGAGTGGTACCATCACCTCGATGGAACTTACTTGTCCCGCAAACCACTCATAGAAGCATAACTTCCCCATGAACAGGCGGGACAACCTATGGTTAAAATCAACAGAGTTTATACCGGCACAGGTGATGATGGTACATCAGCCTTCGTAGATGGTTCAAGACACAGCAAATCTCATGATAGATTTGATATTGTTGGAAGTTGTGATGAGTTAAATTCGGTAATTGGAATAATAAGAACACTGTGTAGAAAATTGCCAAACCATTCAGATGGAGGCTCTAGCGTGAGCGTTAAAAGAATACAAACCGTATCAGAGAAGGCGCTTGGTAGAATCCAAAGTGAATTATTTGATTTAGGTGCAGAAATGGCGTGTGAACCTGAAAAATTACCCGATTATCTTAATCTAATCTCTACAAAACAATGTGATGACTTGACCGAAGAAATGGATGCTTGGCTAGAACATTTAGAGCCCTTAACTAGTTTCATATTGCCGACTGGCAATGGACCTGAATCATATATACATCAGGCGAGAACAATCACTCGCAGACTCGAAAGAAACATGGTCAGCCTAAAAGATAAGCAAGGTGATGATGTAATACGTCGCGAAGCATTTGTCTATATCAATAGGTTATCTGATTGGTTATTTGTATTCTCTCGTTGGGTGACGACAAATTTAGGTGGTGAAGAGGAGTTATGGATTCCATTAGCAAAACGCGACGAAGTAGGGAATGTTGCAAATTTAATTAAAAAAATTAATCAAAATGATGGAGATTTTGCCGAATTAAATTAGTAGATATTACATTGTTCTAAGTGCGCCTTTGCACTTATCAGTACATCTCTGGTTTCATCGTGAGTTATCAAATCTATGGCCTGAATCCAATCGAGCCACATATAATCCCTGTGTTCCTTTGAGAGGTTGACAGTAATCTTATCTGTTGTTGCAATATACCAAAAAACCTGTTTGGTAGTGAGTTTCTTTTTGTGGGTAAACGAATACTGTGTCACCGCTTCAAAACCATCAACAAAATCTATGTCACCAATCCCAGTTTCTTCATGTAGTTCTCGTGCTGCAGTACTTTTTTTATCACTGTCTTCTTGCTCTACGTGGCCTTTTGGCAAATCCCAATGTCCTTGAGGATATTGCAGTAATAATACAGTGCCATAATTAACCAAAACAACACCACATGAAGTTTCCATGTACGAGCCAAAGTGTCACCTAACAAGTTATTTTTGATGTCTAACCACGATATTTATTCATTTCATCATTTTGGAGTCATACATGGAATCGGTCTTACCTGCTTTTGATAGAATAGTTGCCGATTCAGATTTAGATGGTTTATGTGGCGCAGCGATTTTAAAAAAGCATAATCCAGATGCCGACGTTATCTTTTCTCACGCTGCCTTAATCCGTAGTGGCGCAAATGATGATATCATCGATGACAAGACAGTAATTGTTGACCTTCCATTCCATCCAAATTGTGGTTGGTACTTGGACCACCACAAAACGAATATGCCTAGCGATAGCCAACTGCAAGAATTTATTGGTAACAACAAGAAGTTCGACTGGCAACCAACACCATCTGCCGCAAGGTTGGCATATGAATTGGTGAAAGAACACACAAATTTGGCAAATTTCGTTGATTCAATGCCAGTTGTTGATGATCTAGATTCAGGAAAAATTACGCTAGAAGAATTCAAAAAAGACGGTACATTGTTGAAATTATCCAGAACATTAGGACTTAAAAATCGCGATTACATGATTAAGTTAGTTGATGAACTGGCATCTGGGAAGTCATTTAATGAGATTTTTTCACTCCAATTCGTGGCCGAAAAAATCAGTAAGGTTTCAGCCGAAAGAGAACAACTTGAAGATATTGTAGCCAGAAATACCACGATTATTGACCGTTTAGCAATCTGTCGGTTAGATAACACGGGTTTCACATCCAATGGTTATGTCGTGACTGCTTGGGCGGGAGAAGCTGCTGATGCTTGTTGTATCATACATGGGTATCAGGATGGAACATTAGAAAATTTAGACAGGCCGCCTTTATCTGCTAGTTTTTATGCTAACTCATTTCTAGAGGGCGGCCAAAATAAGTTTGATTTGTCTAAATTGGCAACACGCTTCGACGAGGATGGAGGGGGACATGTAAATGCGTGCGGTTGTAGAATTCAGCCACCAGGATTGGAAGCAAATCTAAGCATTTGGTTAGATATGTGGCGTAATCGCAGTGAGGATTTGGCCATTTAGATTACAGAAAAAATGTATAAAAATCCCAAAAAACCATGAATGAAAATAAAGATCATAATCAAGTCAGCAGCCCTACCATGCTTTATTTTAGTTTGATTAAAACTCTCCTTTGCTTCTCTTTGTTGTTTAGCCTTCTGACCTAGATTAGTCATTATCACCAACAAAACCAGCCCCAGAGGCCCAATGAAACCATGTAGGCTAGTTGGCCAAATTTCTGCAAAAATATCACCTTCACTGCGATAACCAGCAATCATTCTGCCGATAAAAGCTATCAGCACTACAATGAAGCCCGAATAGAGAATAATTTTCCCATTGGTCTCATGCTTTTCTAATGCTACTTTACGTTCATGACCTCGCAGTTCACTACTTTTTTTTCGCCAAGAATATTGCTTCCACATCCAAAATATTAGCGCGGCGGCCAATATGGGGTGAGCAAGCAGTGCAACAAGGCGAACATAATCCATATTCGTAATCATGCCTGCGAAGAGTATTTCATTGAAGAAGACTGGTATCAATAGATTAAGAATCGCCCCTAGACAATATTCCAAACATCCGGTTAATTGAATAGCAACCGACTAAGCGACGAATATGTTGGGGGCCTCATATCTGCAAGAGCAACACATGGCAAACTGCTTTGATGTCGCTTTCAAATCAGGCGTTATGAAACATCAGAGGCGCGCAAAGGTTGCTAAAACTGCAGATTGGCAACTTCTTGAAAAAAGTTGGAAAGCAATTTTGATAATCGCTTTAGACGAAACTGAAATTCCAAGTGATGATGAAGAAAACAATCAACCTACAAGACCATCAAGAATGTCCAGACGAAGAGGTAGAATGACTGCATCTTCTCCATTAGATTGGTTGCCAAATAATGATGATTTGCTTAATGAAAACGATTATGATGATGCTTACAAATATGCAGTATTGTTGATTAATCGTAAATTGAAATTAGGTGACTGGAGTGATGATTTAACCAATCTTGAAAACCTTACAAGAGAGGCATGTAATGCCAGTGGAGTCGCTAAAATTTGGCAAGATCTAGGTAGTCAAACACAAATTCTATTCGAGTTTTGCGGATTTCCAGTAGCAAAAAAGAAGACGATATCTAAGAAAAAATTTGATCAAAATCTCGGAAAAATAGATCCCAAAGACACAGCATCTTTACTCGCATCATTGAATGGATTGTCGCACCTTTGTAAATCAGCAGAAGAGCAAATAGCGATGAAAAAAGTTCAAAGTCAATTATCATCAAAACGCAATCTTGAACCACCAAAAATTCTCTTTGAACTCGAAGGAGAGGGCGTAATAATTTCAGTTTTATTGGCTATGGCTACAGGTAATAATTTGGAAGATTCAATGAAAAAATTAGCCAAACTAAAACCGGATTTAGCTTTTGAATTGCAAGATTTAGCCAATCTCTATCAAGGCATAGTAGATGATTGGGAGGCTAGTAGAACTTGTTCCGGAGATGATGGCTTATCAACCTCAAGGCGAAAGTATGCTTGGCTGTATATCCCTAACGGAGAGTTGAAACTTTCATCAGATGAGATAAAACTAGGATTGGATATTTTACAAGAAATACCAGATTCTCAAAGCCAACAGACTAACTTAAAATGGCGTTACCTCACTGCACTTTCGAATGAGGGTAAAGATGAACAAGCCACAGAATTATTGATTGGCAGCGTGTTAGATAATTCAATTGACATTGTACAATTAA
>MDTE01204413.1_pt1 | contig 11527 bp, 11 predicted proteins | sample 811231 | NCBI WGS metagenome assembly MDTE01 (sample SAMN05326651, study PRJNA326480) | marine metagenome | isolation source: seawater | place: Indian Ocean: Red Sea | collected 2010
ACCTAAAAGATGAAATTTTGACTATAGGTGTTTATGGAAAACCTAATGTTGGAAAAAGTACATTTATTAATAATTTTATAGGATTTGAAAGATTCCAAACAGGCAATAAGCCGGGAATTACAACTGATGCAGTTTCACATATTATAAAAATAAATAATAAGATTATTAATATTTATGATACGGCAGGTATAAGGCAACAAAATAAAATTCTGAATGATTTAGATACTAAATCTACTAATTTAAGTATTAAAAATATTTCTAAAACAAAAATAAGTTTGTTGATTGTAGATTGCGTTACCGGATTAGACCGACAGGATAAGCGGCTAATTAATATGATAATCAATAAAGGATTTTTTTTAATAATTATATTTAATAAAATTGATTTAATTAAAAATCAAAAACAATTAAAAACTGATTTAATTGACCAGATATATAATGAAATTAAAGAAGCAAAAAATTTAAAATATTTTTTTATATCTTCTTTAAAAAAAATCAATGTAAACAAGGTTTTTGATTTTGTTTTAAATAATATTAATTTTGATAATACTATATCTACAAGTAAAATTAACTTATGGTTGAAAAAAGTAACAAATAATTTGTCCCATCCTTATATTAATGGAAAAAAAATTAATTTTAAATACGCGGTCCAAAAAAATAAATTACCAATTAAAATAATGATTTTTACTAATTATCCAAAATTAATAAGTGAGTCTTATAAAAGATATTTAATTAATAACTTCATAAAAGAATTTAAGATTAAAAATCAAAAAATCATAATATTATTTAAAAAGTCTTCAAATCCTTATTATAAATAATTATTAGTTTAAATTTTCTTCAATTATTTCTTCACTACTTTCTAAAATTAAAGGGGTATATTCCACAACATAATTATTAGTAAAATCATTTATAAAAGGATACAAGTATGAGTCTTTGATAAATTTACTTGATTTAAAGCTATTGAATAAATTGTTTATAACAACTAATATAATTGAAATTATTAATAGTGCAAAAATAAATCCATATAATAACCCAAATATTTTATCCCAAAAATTACCTAAGCTAGATTTTTGGAAATCACTACTAATGAAACTTTTAATTTTTCTCAAAATTATTAAAGATAACAGAAATATAAATGGAATAGATAAAACTCTTGAAATAATTTTAGCTAATTGAGTATCTTCTAAAAAAGCTATCTGATTTATATAGCCATAAATAAAATTAGTTAAATTTCCTTCAAAAATAATTGTTATTATTACTGCCCCAATCCATGTTAACAAACTTAATAAAGATTGTGTAAATCCTTTGATAAAAGAAAAAAACATGGAAATAACAAATGTTATTATTATAAAATAATCAAACAAAGATAAATTTTCTATAATAAGCATCATAATTTATGCTTTATTTTAAATAATATCAACAATACTGGCAATGAAATCATAACACCTAACATAGCAACAATCATAGCTATACTAGTAAAAATACCAAAATATATTGTGGGGTAAAAATTTGACAATAATAAAATTGAAAAACCAAAAGCTATTGTCAAAGATGTTGTCATAATAGCATTTCCAACAGTGTTATGACATTCATTAATAGCAAACATTAAAGATTTATTTTTATTTAATTCTTTTTTAATTCTATATATATAATGTATACTATTATCAACTGCTATGCCAATTGTAATAGCTGCTATTGTTATTGTCATCATATCTAAGGGTATTCTAAAAATACCTATTAAACCAAGAATAAATGCTGCGGCAAAAATATTAGGAATAATTGCAACTACACTTAAAATAAATGATTTAAATAAAATTATAAACATTAAAAAAATAGCAATCATCACAAATATTAAAGATTTTATTTGAGAAGAAAATAAAGATTGGAGCATATTATTATATAAAACTAACAAACCATTTACTTTAATGTATTCTACATTATTAAATTTATTGTCTAAATCTGTATTTATATCCTTAATAAGTTTATTTCTTATAATATCTTTAGAATCCTTAATTCTTGAATTAATCCTTATTAAATTATTATCAATAGATATATACGGGCCAAGTAAATCATTTTTAAGTTCATCAGGAATATTTTTATAAATCAGTGATAACTCAAAAGTTGTAAGAGGGCCTTTATTAATTAATTCTGCTAATTCTATAAAAGATTGAATTGATTGAACTTTACCTATTTCCTTTTTATTTTCTAAATATTTATGTATTTCATCAATGGTTGTTAATTTATCAGGTGTTAACCAATAATCAATTGCGTTTGAATTATCATCAGAGAATAATGAAAAATCATCGTCAACATTATCTGATTCAATTGATTCAGTATCTTTAAATTTAACTATTACATCCATTGGAGTTGTACCGCCAAGATTTTCATCAATTAATTTCATACCTTTATAAATTTCAGTATCTTTTTTAAAATAATTGATAAAACTATTTTCAACCTTAAGGTTTGATATGCCGTATGATGAAAGCAGAATAACAATTATATTTATTACAATAATTGAATTAGGATATTTTTTTATTAAAAAATAAAAATAATTAATGAAAATATTTTCATTTTTTTCATAAGTAATATTTGTATTGGGAAATAATGTAATTAAAGTTGGCAAAATTATAAAAGAGCAAAGAAATGTAAGTGTTAGACCTATGATCATAATCCATCCAAAATCAATTACTGGTCTAATATCGGAAAAAATTAAAGAAAAAAAAGCAACAATAGTTGTTAAAGAAGTATAAAAACACGGCAATAACATTTCTTTCATAGTTACAGAAATTGTTTTTTTAGCTTCATAATTATTTTGGTTAATTATATGATACCTGACTATAATATGAATATTCATTGATATTGTCAGGATAATCATCAATGAGATAAAATTTGATGAAATTACCGTTACTTTCCAACCTAAGATTGATAAAATTGATATTATTGATGAAACACTAAAAAAAGTTGTAATTAAAGGTAACATAACCCATTTAATGTTTTTAAAAAAAATAGATAAAACAAAAATAATGAATATAAAAACACCTATACCAAAATTTTTTATATCTTTTTTTACATATTCGATAGAATCATCGGCAATCATATCAATTCCACCTAAATAAATATTATTTATATTTTTATTATCTTGAATAGAATTTCTAATATCTATAATTAATTTATGTCTTCTTTTATCATATTGATCTTTATGAAATTCATATTTTTCATTTATCAATTTAATTTTATCTTTTTCATTTAAAGTTTTTGCTAATTCTTTTTCTTTTTTAATCTTTTGATAATCAATATCTTCTTTTAAATATATAATAATTGCTGAAATGTTTGCTTCAGAATTAATTAACTGATCTCTAAATATTGGACTGTTCCTTAATTCATTAATAGCTTTTGATAATTCAATATTATCAGATTCAATATATTTAATATTATCAATATTTAAATCAGTTAAGGATATATCTTCAGATAATATTATAGGGGCATTATTTATTGAAAAAATATCATCAATATTTTTTATATTTCTTAATTTTGATTCTATTTCTTTTAATTCATTTAAATATTGTTTATTAATTTTTCCATATGGAGATTTGTAAGCTAGAATTAAAAAATTTTTCGAATAAAATATTTCTGAATATTCTCTAAATAATTTGTAGTCTTCATCATTTTCAAGGATTAATGTATCAGCTGAAGCATCAAGTTTAAATTTATTAAAATTCAAAATATTGAAAATTAATAATATTATCACAAGAAATAATATAAAAAATTTGTAATTTAAAATTGATGAATAAAAATTTTGAACCTTGTTTAAAATCATTTTATATATTTTAAGTTTACTCTTCTTCCAAATGAAGTTAGGATTTCTTGACTTACCGTATCAACTAATTTTGCCATTTTTTCAATATCATTTTTTTCATTGATTAATTCAACATAATTTCCTACATTTATTTGTTTATAAAAATTTGACACATCAATTACAATACTATCCATGGAAACATTTCCTAAAAAATTAGCCTTACTATTTTTATAGTATGCAAAACCTTTATTACTTAATTTTCTAGAAATCCCATCAGCATATCCTATCCCTAATGTGGCTATATGCATGTTTTTTTTGGCTTTAAAGGTATGATTATAGCCAATTGTATCACCTTTATTTATTCTTTTAATTTGTATTATTTTGGCCTTTAATTTTATTACATGTTTTATATATTTTTTAATTTTGTTGTTTCCATATCCGCCATATAGAGAAATACCAGGTCTAATCATATCAAATTTATATCTTTTACCTAAAAAAACTCCTGCAGAATTAGCCAAGCTAAATTTTTTGTTTTTTAATGTTAATTTTAATTTATATATTTTTTCTAACTGATTAGTATTGTATTTATCATTATAATTTTCCGCTGATACTAAATGTGAAATGATATAAGTTATTTTCAACATTGATTTATCAATTTCTTCATTAATATATAAGATTTCTTTATAATTTAAACCTAATCTATTCATTCCTGTGTCGTAATGTAATGCTATGTTAAAATTCTTACCTGTTTTTGAAAGAATAAAATATTCATTCAAACTGTTTATAACTGGTATAAGATTATTCTTAATAAATATATTAGTCTCATTTTTACTTATGCCATTTAAAATATATATTTTTATATTTTTATATGATTTTCTTAATTCAACCCCTTCTTCAAGTGTTGCCACAAAAAAATCCTTACATCCATTTTTTATAAAAATTTTGCTAATTTTTTTAATTCCTAATCCATAGGCATTTGCTTTAACAACAGCAGATATTTTACTATTTTTGTTGAATTTTTTTAAAACATTAAAATTGTGGGCTATATTTTTTAGATTAATTTCTAAAATTATAGGTTTCATTTTAATTTACTCGGTTATATCATAATTTTCTTTAGCGAGATTATTAAATTTTGTTACGTTTGCATCAAATTGTGTTTTAATTGTTCCAATGGGACCATGTCTTTGTTTAGCAATAATTAATTCCGCAATATTATGACTTTTTTCACTTAGTTCTCTCCATCTTTGAAATCTAGCTTGATATTTCATTTCATCTTCATCAGTTTTTCTAATTGGTTCCAATCTTTCTAAATAGTAGCTTTCTCTAAATATAAACATAACAACGTCAGCATCTTGTTCTATTGTTCCACTTTCTCTTAAATCTGATAGCAAAGGCCTTTTATCTTCTCTTTGTTCAACCTGTCTTGATAATTGTGAAAGTGCAATTATTGGGATATTTAATTCTTTTGCTATTGCTTTTAACCCTCTAGTTATTTCAGAAATTTCCTGAACTCTACCATCTTTAATATTGTTGCTTCCACTCATCAGTTGAAGATAATCAATTATAATTAAATTTATATTGTGTTGTCTATATAACCTTCTAGCTCTTGTTCTTAGCGCAGGTATTGTTAATAATGGATTATCGTCAATAAATAAATTGACTCCTTCAATTTCTTTAATACCACTCACAATGTTTTTAAAATCATTATCATTTAGTTCAGATCTTCTCATTTTATCGCTGCTGATATTTGTTTGAGAGGCCAATATTCTTGTTGCCAATTGTTCTGCTGACATTTCTAATGAAAAAATAGCAACTTTGCCTCCATCCACTAATTTTTTTTCATTAAATTCATCATTTTCTTCTTTAAATGATTTAGCAACATTAAATGCTATTGTAGTTCCTAGGGCAGTTTTACCCATTGATGGTCTTCCAGCTATAATTATTAAATCTGAATTATGAAGTCCACCCAATTTTAAGTCAAGTTCATCGATTCCGGATGCTATTCCAGAAATTTTTCCACCTTTTTTGAAGGCATATTCTATATTTCCTAGTGATTCATTTAATGCCTCACCTAAAGAAAAATATTTTCTTTCAAAAGCTCCTTTTTGAGATAAATTAAACAGTTTATTTTCTGCTTGTTCAATTTGCTCGTTTCCATTTAAATCTGAATCTTTAAGTTTTGCATAATCAGTTATTTCATTTCCTATAGACAATAATGATCTTTTAATATGAAGATCATAAATAATTCTTCCATAATTGAATGTATTTATCATTGAAGGAGTAGAATCTTTAATTTGTTTTAAATAATCAAAAATATCAATATTATAATCCTCTCTTGATGATGAAAAATAATTTTTTAATGTAATTGGCGAAACTAGTTGATTTTGATTAATTAATTTTGAGATTATTGAAAAAAGCTTAGAGTGAAGAGGGTTTGTAAAGTGCTCTGGTAACAAAAAATCACTTATTTTTTCAAAAAATTTATTTTCTTTTAATAAACAGCCAATTAATGCAATTTCTGCTTCAATATTCGATAATTCCTCTATTTCAGATATTTTTTTTTCTTTATTAATATCATGAATAATTTCCATTTTTAGCAATTATCATAAAATCAATTTGATAACTACTATACTAATTGTGAATAAAAAAATATAACAAGGATAAAATTATATAAATAAAATCTATTCTTTTTTTATGCTATTTACAGATATAACAAATTTAGTTGATAAGTCATGATATGGATTTATCTCTATTTCGTGATCACCTATAGATCTTATTTGTTTTCTAATTATCAAATTTTCGGCACTAATTTCTATAGATTTTTCTCTGATTGACATTAATATTTCTTTAGGTTGAATTGAGCCATATAACTGACCATTTTCATCTGCTTCTTTTGTGAATTCTATCTTTATATTTTTTAATTTTTCTATGATTTCTTCTGCCTTTTTTCTTACTTCTAGTTCTTTTTCCTCAATTTCTTTTCTTTGCTCTTCTAATTTTTTTAAATTCTCTGACGTTTTTCTAATTGCTTTATTAAATGGAAATAAGAAATTTCTTGCATAGCCATCTTTAACTTTAACAACGTCACCTATTTTTCCTAGTTTTTTAATGTTTGACGTTAAAATAATTTCCATGATTAATTATTAATATATTTTTTTTCAGAATAAGATAATAATGCCAGATATCTAGCTCTTTTAATAGCTTGCGCTAATTTTTTTTGTTTTCTAAATGATACACTTGTTATTCTGCTAGGCATTATTTTGCCTTTTTCTGAGATAAATTTATTTAAAAGTTTTATATTTTTATAATCTATTTTTGGCGCATCTTTGCCACTTAAAGGACATGATTTTGATCTGTTATTGACTGGTCCAGTGTTATTATTTCTCATCTTAATTTGCTTTTTGTTCTGCCATTATTGTAGGGAGCTTTTCATGTTTATCTACTTTTACAGCCATATGTCTAATTATATTTTCTTCTAAGTTTAAATTACTATTTAACTTTGACAATTCTTTTGAGTCTATATCTATTTGAAAAAGAATATAAAACCCTTTTTTTGATTTATTTATAGGATAAGAAAGGTCTTTTAATCCCCAAATTTCTTTATCAATAACTTTGCCACCTTTATCATTTATTGATTTTTCAACATTTTCATTAATTTTGTTTTGTATTTGCTTATTTGCGTCAGCTTTATATATACAAACTAATTCAAAATTGCTCATAATCTAATATTTTTGTTAATTATTAATTTATTTTTTTTAAAAGAATTGTCTATAATGCTATTATTGTATAAATCAACTAATAATTAATATGTTAGCTATTATTTTTCCTGGTCAAGGCAGTCAATTTATCGGTATGGGTAAGGATTTTTATGATAATCACGAGATTACTAGAGAAATTTTTGAAGAAATAAGTGATATAACAAAAATTAATTTAAAAGATATAATATTTGATAATAGAGAAAATAAATTAAATATCACTGAATTTACACAAATTTCTATTTTTGCCGTGTCCATTTCGATTTTTTCAGTAATTAGAGATGCCCTAAAAGATAAAATTATAAGTAATATTACATATATGGCTGGCCATTCTCTAGGAGAATATTCGGCTATTTGTGCATCAAAATCAATTTCAATTTCTCAATGCTCTCTTCTTTTAAAAAAAAGAGGAAGGTATATGCAAAATTCCGATCCAGATTCTCTAACTGGTATGTTGGCAATCATTGGTTTAAATATAAATCAAATAGATGATATTTTAAAAAATGGAAATGAAAATTTATTCGAAATAGCTAATCATAATGGAATAAATCAAATCGTTATTTCACTAAAAAAAGAGAACATTAAAAAAGTAACAGAAATTTTAAATTCTGCTGGAGCAAAAAAAATAATACCTTTAAATGTTTCTGCTGGATTTCATGCTAATTTTATGTCAGAAGCAAATAACAGAATGATTGAAGAAATAAATAATTTAACTTTTAAAGACTCAGATTTTCCAATTGTTTTTAATTATAGTGCTCATTCTTTTAATAAATCAAATGATATTATTGATAATCTGAAAAAACAGATGATAAATAGAGTAAAGTGGGTAGATATAATTAAATTTTTTGAAAATAATAATATTAAGAATATTCTTGAAGTTGGTCCAAATAAAGTTCTTAATGGTTTAAATAAAAGAATAAGTAATAAAATGAATTATATTAATGTATCTAATATTAATGAGTTAGAAAATTTAGAGAATGTTATTCAATCTTAAAAATCAAAAGGTATTAATAACTGGATCAACAGGTTCAATCGGCTCTTCTATTGCTAAAATTTTTAATGAATGTGGAGCCACTCTTATTTGTACCAGTACCTCACAAAAAAAATTAGATGATTTAAAAAAAATTATTGGCAATGCTCACTACTACTATACTCTAAATTTATCAGATTTTACTGAATTAGATAATTCATTAGATAAAATCGTGAAAGACCACAATGATATTAATATTTTAATTAATAATGCTGGTCATAATAATGATAACTTATCAATAAGAATGAAAAAAAGTGAATGGGATAATATTATCAATATAAATTTAAATTCAAACTTTCATATAATTCGAAAAATTGCACCTTTAATGATTAAATTAAGATATGGAAGGATAATAGGTATTTCATCTATAATAGCAATTACTGGAAATAGAGGCCAGTCCAATTATAGCGCATCTAAGTCTGGAATGATTGGATTATATAAATCTCTTGCATTAGAATATGCGTCTAGAAGCATAACAGTAAATACAATTGCCCCAGGATTTATAGAATCGAATATGACAAAAAAATTAGATCAAAAAATAATTGATAATATTTCAAGCAAAATACCTTTAAATAAGCTTGGCAAACCAGATGATGTAGCTTATGTTGCTTTGTTTTTAGCTAGTAGAGAAGCTCAGTATATAACCGGATCTACAATACATATTAATGGTGGAATGCTAATGGTTTAAAGTTGACAGAAGTTATCATATAAGTAATTTAATATTAATTTTATCATAAGGGGTTTAAATGAGTGAAGTCGAGTCAAAAGTTAAAAAAATTGTTGTTGATCATCTTGGAGTGGAAGAATCTAAGGTAACTCCAGAAGCGAAATTTATTGATGATTTAGGAGCAGATAGCTTAGATACTGTTGAATTAGTAATGGCTTTCGAGGAAGAATTTGGTACTGAAATTCCAGATGATGCAGCTGAAACAATAGTTACAGTTCAAAATGCCATCGATTATCTAGAAAAAAATAAAAAATAAATATTTTTCAAATGAGGAGAGTAGTTGTTACCGGAATTGGTTTAGTAACTTCATTGGGTGATGGTGTCAAAATTAACTGGGATAAACTCATTAATGCACAATCAGGAATAAAAACTATTAGTCATTTTGATACTCAAGATCTCAGCTGTAAAATTGGCGCTTATATAAATCATAATGAGGAAGAAAAAAATTATTTTGATAGCTTAAAATATTTAGATAAAAAAAATTTAAAAAAAATTGATAGATTTATTCTTTACGGTATAGCAGCTGCTACTCAGGCTGTAGAAGATTCAGGTGTAAATGAATTAAATGATGAGCAAAAGTATAGAACAGGAGTTATAGTTGGCTCTGGAATAGGGGGGCTAGAGACAATTTACAATACTTCATTGAATTTATATAATAAGGGTGCAAAAAGAATTTCTCCTTTTTTTATACCTTCATCTTTAATTAATTTGTTATCTGGACAAATATCAATAAAATTTAATTTTAAAGGACCAAATCATGCAGTTGTAACAGCTTGCGCTACAGGAGCTCATTCAATAGGAGATGGTTCAGAAATAATCAAAAGAGGTGATGCTGATATTATGGTTGCAGGTGGATCTGAAGCCGCAATTTGCAGAATAGGTTTAGCGGGTTTTTCTGCCGCAAGATCTCTTTCAACTAATTTCAATAATGAACCTCAGAACGCATCTAGACCATGGGATCAAGATAGAGATGGATTTGTAATGGGGGAAGGTTCTGGAATATTAATTCTAGAAGAATTAGAACACGCTAAAAAAAGAAAAGCAAAAATATATGCTGAAGTTATAGGATATGGAATGTCAGGAGATGCATATCATATAACCGCACCTTCAGATACTGGTGAGGGCGCTTATTTAGCAATGAACAATGCATGTAAAAATGCCAAAATCGATGTAGAGGAAATTGATTATATTAATGCCCATGGAACATCAACACAATTAGGTGATGAAGTTGAAGTTAAAGCGATAAAAAAATTATTTAATAATGATAAACCAAATATTATGATAAGTTCAACTAAATCATCTATCGGACATTTATTGGGCGCTGCTGGGAGTGTAGAATCTATAATTTCAATTTTATCAATAAATAACAGCATTCTTCCTCCAACCTTAAACCTTCACAAACCCTCAAAAAATTGTGATTTAGATTTTATTCCTCATACTTCACGGGACAAAAAAATTAAAATTGCTTTAAGCAATTCTTTTGGATTTGGTGGAACTAATACTGCTTTATTATTTAAAAAATTTAATTAAAAAAAATAAATTAAGAATATTTATATATTTTTTTTTATTTATGATTTTATTATATTTTTATAATGTCTTTATTAAAAATATAGTTGATGAAGAAAAAATTATTTATATTGAAGAAAATAGCAATTTAAAAAAAATATCAAACTTAATAGCTGAAAAAACTAATATTAAAACTTATATTTTTCCTTATTCTATATCAATAATTACTGGCTATGAAAAAAAATTAAATTATGGAGAGTTTCTTATAAAAAAAGAATATAGTTTATTTGATTTAATTAAAAAGATTAAAAATGGCGATTCTTACAAAAGAAAAATTACTATAGTTGAAGGTATTGAAAAATACCAATTTACTGAACTAATTAATTCATCATTATTGAAAAAAGATAATTATAATATCAAAGATTATAATATTATTGGGGAAACTTTTTATTATTATAAAGGTCAAAAAGTTTCTTCTTTTCTGAAAAATATTGATGATTTTACAACTAATTTTTTTTCTAACGTAGAAATAATAGAAGATTTTACAATAAATGACATTTTAATCATTAGTTCATTAGTAGAAAAAGAGGGAAAAAATGAATATGATAAAAAATTAATTTATTCAGTAATTTATAATAGACTTAAAAAAAATATGAAATTAGATATAGATGCAACAGTGATTTATTCAATTACAAAAGGTGAATATAAATTAAATA
>MDTE01164300.1_pt1 | contig 11526 bp, 10 predicted proteins | sample 811231 | NCBI WGS metagenome assembly MDTE01 (sample SAMN05326651, study PRJNA326480) | marine metagenome | isolation source: seawater | place: Indian Ocean: Red Sea | collected 2010
AGATTGGGCATGAAATTCTTTATAGCAGTTTTTTTTCTAATGGTTTTAACAGCTTGTGCAGTACAGACTGAAGAAATAGAAAAGTCTGTTCAAGAAATTGTTTCTACTGCAATTTACCTACCTATTATCCCAACTGCACAATCAGACTATTTATACAAATACATGATGTCAGAGTTAGCAGTGTAGTTTATGAGGAAATTATCATCCATACTGAAAGTAAAAGGATTGCTAAAGTATGAAACTTGAGATTATTGGAAGATATCTTTTCATGAAAAAAAAATTTTTTATCCTTAGAAAACTTATATTTCAGAACCCAAAATATAAACAAAATTGCAGTAAACAAGACAAACCAAGGTATGTCTTGGGCTGGATGGAACCCTTCATCAGAAATAATAATGAATACTGAAACCCACCAAAGAAGGTAAATTGTTAAATAGATTGAGTATAAATTTTTTAAGAATATTTTTAATTTCATTGGCTTATCCATATAATGAATCAGACTAATTATTCAAATACATGATGTCAGAGTTAGCCGTCTAAAAATGTTTTCAACAAAAACAACCCTATTAAACTGACATAAATAATTTTCATTTCACACCAATGTGAGCATTATAAATTAGGTCGAAAATTTCCCATAATTTTTCCCATAAACTATTTGGAATTAGATGATTTTATTTGAACATTTTGATGGTTGATATAGGAACAATTCATAACTAAATGGACTTATCTAGTATCTATTGAACAGTCACAAGGATTGACTCATAACCCAAAGGTCGCAGGTTCGAGTCCTGCCCCCGCTACCAACTTTTCGTAGCTAAAACTGCCACATTAAAACCCATAGCACGATAATTTTTCAGTCCACTAGTACATTACCCAGATGTTTTTTTCTGTTTTGACTACAGCATTTTTCGTAATTAGTTACTTCTTTACTTTAAATATATTTATGTCTATATTGCATTGTATATTTAGACTGGAGTACTGACATGAAAATAGAAGCTATAAATACTTATGTTGTTGATGCTGGCTGGAGACCTTGGCAATTCACTGAAATTATTACAGATACTGGACTGAAAGGGTACGGAGAAATGTCAGACGGAAGAAACCCATGGGGAATAGTTGGATCAATTGAAGACTTTAAACCTCTATTATTAGGCAGAGATCCGTTAAATATCCAGTCTATTTATTGGGATTTACAAAGAATGGCTATTCAATCAAGAGGAGGAATTGCATTAAAGGCTATAGCAGGTATTGAATTAGCTTTATGGGATATAAAAGGAAAGCATCACGGCGTTCCTGTATATGATCTTTTTGGCGGAAAGGTAAGAGATAAACAAAAAATATACTGGTCACATTGTGGCACATCAAGAGCCAGAAACGCTGAGCTACTAGGAGTAGACCCTATAAATTCCAGACAAGACATAATTAATCTAGGTAAAGAAGTGAAAGACAAAGGTTATACATCACTTAAAACAAATATTATTGTTCGCCCCGATTCACCAATGAGTAACCCTCCAGAAAATACTTATGTTTTCTTTGGTGGATTTGGTGGAGGTAATGGAACTACAGATCAAGGATTAGAATATACAGCAGAAAATCAAACCTTTATAAATTATGAACTTTTAGATGTAATAGAAGACCATATTAGTGCTTTTCAAGAAGGATCAGAAGGCAAAGTAACAATAGCCCTAGACTTAAATTTTAATTTCAAACCACAAGCTGTTAAAAAGATCTGTAAAGTATTGGAAAAATATAACATGATGTGGGTTGAAATAGACATGTATGAGCCTGATGGATTAAGAGAAATAACAGACTCTACTGATGTTCCAATCACTTCAGGAGAAAACCTTTTAGGCATCACTGATTACAGACCTTACTTTGATAAAAGATCCATGGATGTAGCTATGATAGATATCCCATGGCAAGGTTTTATTAATTCAAAAGAAGTAGCAGCACTCGCTGCTAGCCACCAAATCAATATAGCTCCACATAATTACTATTCACACCTATCAACAATGATATCTCTAAATCTATGCGCAAATGTTCCGAACGTAAGAATCATGGAAATAGATATTGATGATGTGCCTTGGAAAGATGAAATGATAGGTGGACCGTTAAATATAAAGAATGGTGTCGTAGATATACCAGAAGGTCCTGGTTGGGGTGTTGATATTGATACAGAAGTTTTAAATAAACATCTATGGCAAAAAGGTAAAGGGCCAGGATTCACAAATAGCAAATTTGCATTTGATAATAAAAAGTAATTTTCACAGAATACCTAAAACAACATAAACGAATAATGTTGAGTTATTGTGAAAAATATATACAACAAATAAATTAGTACTAAAGAGATGATTACCCTCGAAGGGGTTAAAAATTCATAAATATATTTATATATATTTTTGATGTTGTCTGGACTTCGCTTATTCCACCATTTTTCATATCTAACCGACACATAAACAACAAATAAAAACAAGAAAATGATTTGTAAAAAATCTGAAAGAGTTATTGTGGTGGGTTCAATCATTCTTCAACAATTATACTAATCATTCAAATTGATTTGCTAAGAATCTTTCAGCATCAATAGCAGCCATACATCCAGTTCCTGAAGCTGTAATTGCTTGCCTGTATTCCCAGTCTTGAACATCTCCACATGCAAAAACACCCGGAATATTAGTTTTAGTACCTTCTTTAGTGAGAATATATCCGTTTGAATTTAAATCTAAATAATCTTTAAAAAGTTGGGAATTAGGGGTATGTCCAATTGCTATAAAAACAGCATCAGTTTTTAAATCACTCAATTTATTAGTAGTTAAATTTTTCAGAACAGTATTTGTAACTTTATTCTGATCTACATCATCGATCTGAACAATTTGAGAATTTAAAACAAATTCTATTTTGGGATTATTTCTTGCTCGATCTAACATTATTTTTGATGCTCTGAAAGTTTCTCTTCTATGAACCAGAAATACTTTTTTGGCAAATTTTGTTAAAAATAATGCTTCTTCCATAGCAGAATCTCCACCACCAACTACAGTAACAATCTGGTCTGTAAAAAAATATCCATCACAAGTTGCACATGTTGAAACACCTTTACCTAAAAGTAATGATTCTTCTTTTAATCCCAACATTTTAGATGATGCGCCAGTTGAAATGATCAATGAATTTGTTTTGAGTTGTTTCTTAGATTCTAGATCAACTAAAAATGGATAAGAATTTAAATCAACATTAACCACTTCACCGTTGATAATTTTTGTCCCAAATTTTTCAGACTGTTGTCTAAACTTTTCCATTAATTCAGGTCCCATAATTCCATCGGGAAAACCCGGAAAATTTTCCACATCTGTTGTAAGTGTTAACTGTCCACCTGGAGGAAAGCCTTCAATAAGAACTGGATTTAAATTAGCTCGGGCAGCATACAATGCTGCAGTCAATCCTGCAGGTCCAGATCCAATAATAATTAAGTCTTCAATTTCTACATTCATAATTTTTTGTTAAATATGATTCTATAGTAAAGGTATGAAGGTCTAAAGTCCCCTACTCTACTTTTTCTTAAAAGTTTTATTAATAAATATTATTGGAAATAAAAAAATCCCTCTATGAGTAATTCATAGAGGGAACTCTTGAGGGGGTATTAATATTAAAGTTTTTAAACTGATGTAATTACAGCACCTAAAATAGCTATAAAAAGAAACCCAGAAAGAATCACAGCTGATTTCTTGTTTTCTCTCGATACATCTCTTGTAACTTTTGACCTAAGCATCGTCTATTCCTTTACTTATCTGTGTATTCATTCTCTCAAATATTTCATACAAATATACTAAGAAGATGTTAATTTTCAGTGAACTAAACTTGAGGCAAATAAAATACAAACTATTCGATTAACCTATACCCTCTTTTACTTACTACTAAAATGCCAGGGTGACCAGTTCGCTTCAATTCAGATCTCAGCCTAGAAATGTTTGTATCAACAACTCTAGAACCTATATCTTTATCTGGCCAAACTTTCTTAATCAAATCAGATTTGCTCAAAAGCTTATCTCCATTCTCTATCAATACTTTCAGCAAATCATATTCTTTAGGCCTTAAGTTAAGAACACTGTCTCTATATGAAATTTGGTATAAATCATCAATTATTTCTAACATATCTATCTCTAAGTAATCAGAGGTCCTATCAAATGACAGAACCCCTGAAATAATCTTCTACTAAAACAAAACAGTATTAGTCGTCTAAGGTCAGATTTGTGAAGTCTGGATATCCAGATGCACTATGCTCACTTACATCCAATCCTGTATTCTCATCCTCTTCAGAAACTCTCATTCCTATAGTTAAATCAATTGCCTTGAAGACTATAAAAGATGTTCCGAATACAAAAACAAATGCAGCGACTACACCTACTGCTTGAGCAAGAAGCTGATCTGCGCCTCCTCCAAAAAACAATCCATTGATTCCACCAAATTTTTCTTGAGCAAACAAACCAACAGCTAAAGTACCCCAAGCACCTGTAAATCCATGAGCAGCAATAGCTCCTACGGGATCATCAATTTTCAATACTGATTCCAATAAAATGGTTGACCCAACTACTACAAACCCTCCAATCAGACCTGTAATCATTGCCATTCCGGGACCCATATTTGCACAACCAGCTGTAATAGCTACCAAACCTGCTATGACACCGTTCAATGTCATATAAACATCAAATCTTTGCCAAATAATGTATGACAATATCATTGCACCAACTGCACCAGCTGCAGCAGCTAAATTTGTTGTAATAAATATAACGGCTATAGATCCGTCGTTACCAGATACTGTAGATCCAGCATTAAAACCAAACCACCCGAACCATAGAATAAAGACCCCTAGAGCCATCAATGTCACTGAGTGACCTGGAATCCTAACTGCTTTCCCATCGACATATTTACCAATTCTCGGACCAATAACAATTGCTCCAGCTAGAGCTGCCCAACCACCAACACTATGCACAACAGTAGAACCAGCAAAGTCTACAAAGCCAGGTCCTACATCATTTAACCATCCTCCTCCCCAAACCCAAGAACCGAAAATAGGATAAATAAAACCTGTGACAGCTACTGCATAAATAATGTATGCCAAAAATTTTGTCCTCTCAGCTACCGCACCAGAAATAATAGTTGCTGCAGTTGCCGCAAAGACGGTCTGGAAAATAAAAAACGCAAAATCAAAATACCCCGACTCTGAAGCAGGATCAATATCGGATAAGAAAAAATTACTGGTTCCTATCCAACCGCTGTCATTTGTACCAAACATCAAGCCAAAACCTACCATCCAAAAAGCTAGTGAACCTAATGACATGTCCATAACATTTTTCATAATGATATTAATAGAGTTTTTAGCTCTAGTTGCTCCAGACTCAAGCAATGCAAAACCTGCTTGCATTAAAAATACCAGCACTGTAGCAAATAGCGTCCAAACTATATCCAGCGCCACCGGATTGAATTCCATATCTAATCTCCTTTTCATCAGATTTTTATGCGATGATTGAAAAGGATACTTTTGAATAGTTACAATAGAGTTTCAGGAATATTACGTCCCTGTAAAAAAAATATTTCCATTGTGTAAATTAAATGTGTCAGGCATTGCATTAAAGATTTATGTGATTGCCCATATCTCTCTAATCTTGTCTATTGCCTCTTGGGTGAGTGGCCCTCGATCAATATATGTAATTGCCTGCTTTAATTGATCAAAGTTAGACAGCCCTATCAAAGCTGTATCTAGATCATTGTTGCTAATTGCAAATCTCACGGACGCTTCAACAAAATTCTCTACAAAGCCTTCTGTGATTAGAAATTGAAAATCCGAAGTTCTATTAACATCTTCCTGAAATGTATTTGAAGTTGAAATTGGGGCTACATTTTGTTGGGCTATAGGATGTCTTTCTACACTTCCTGAAAGAGCACCTCCAGCAAGTATCCTAATACCAACAGTTCCTATTCCATTGTCTGAAGCCACATTCATGAGTTGTTCGAAATTTTGATACGAAAAACTAGTAGGCAAATCATACCCAGAAGTTGGATTCAGTAGGTTATAACAGGTATGAATAGCACTTGGAGAGTAACGATCAAGTGATTCTTTTATTGCATCTGTTTCCCCTAGGCCATTAAATCCCCAGTACTTTATCTTGCCAGCTTTGACCGCTGTTTCAAAAACTTCCACTACAGGAGATAAGTCTTCTAATGAAAATGTTCCTGATGAGATATTGCGTGCATCACCTATTCGATTATGCGTGTAGACAATATCTATAGTGTCTAGTCCAAGCCTTCTGAGACTATTATCAATTTGATTCGACACAGTCGAGGCAATTTCATCAAATTCATTACCTGTAACTCGCACCTTGGTACCGACAATCAAATCAGTTCTTCCCAATTCTCTAAGAATAGCCCCTGTATGAATTTCAGATAATCCATCTCCGTATACTCGAGCTGTATCAAAGTAATTTACCCCTGAGTCAATAGCATATTCAATTGCATCAAACATTTCTCTATGCTCACCTAAAACCATTAGTCCTCCCACAGCACCACAACCAAAACCTAATTCAGATATATTTAATTCAGTATTTCCGAGTCTATTTTTTCTAATACATTCCTCAATTAATTGATTATAAGAATGGCTTCATCTAGATCGCATTGGATAACGCTTCGATATGCCTCACTGAATAACCACAACATGCACCTAGAATTCCACATTTCGGAAATTCACTTCTCCATTTCATGCAATGATCAACAAACACTTCAACAGGATCGTTTCCAGATTCACCTATGCGTGTAGAAGGATCCCATTTTTGGACATCATCAGGATAAGCAAACATTGTATTACTCCATCCATGCAACTGAATAAATTCTAGAACCCTACCCAACGGATCAGGCTTGCAATGCATTGCTCCAATAATATCTACCCCGCTATCCCCTCCGTCAGTAAATTGTCCAAATTCACCATCCACTGACAAAGCAATCAAACCAGGTAAAGCTTCTGAAACAGGAGTAGCAGCATTGTCGTAAACACGCAATCCATTACCGTCCATATCATCAAAAGCTGAGAAACCCACCCAAAAAGGCATTCTACTGTCTTGAACTGCACTAATTATGGGTGCAGTAAATAAAGGGCCTCCAACCATTTCTAGCAACATCACATCTACACCACCGATCTTTAACAATGCAACCAAATCATTAATATCACGAGCCCAAGATTCCATATCTTGATCAGGATCATAACGGCCTCTACCTAAGGCAGTGTGATAAGCAAGACTTCCAGCAACAATCACACTATCTTCAGTGCTTGTTCTATTTCGAGCTTCAACAGCACATTCCACAGCAGCTAATGTTAATTCTTCGAATTGATCACCTAACCTAAGCCTGTTTCCACCAAAGGTATGTGTTGTAATAATTCTTGATCCAGCATTAATGTAATCCATATGAACTTGAATAAGAGCTTCACGATCATCTATTGGTGAGCGTCGCCCTCTATCAGATGCCATAGTCACACCTCTCGAATCAAGTTCTGTAGAAATAGGCCCATCAATCAAAATAGTGCAATCAGAATTTTTTAGGTCTGACATCAAATTTTGATATCTCTGAGATCTTCTTACTGGGTCTGAAAAATTAGACATATCAACTCCTTATATCAGTACTTGATATACCCAAACTCGGTGTAACACTTCAGGTTCCCCAATTGGCAAAGGGTGAAATTCATCACTCATTTCGACAACTTTCCACATTTGATCTTTTTCCATTTTATCCATTTTCTCTTTGAATCCATTTTCAAAATAAATATCTGTCTTCAATGTAAAAACTATATAACCTTGAGATTTAACTATTCTCAACAATTCTTCAAATGAATCATGCCCTGCATGACCATTTGTCATAACTCCCACTGAAATCACAGCATCAAAAAAATCAGAGGGATAGTTTAGTTTTTCACCTAAAACCATTTGATCTAATTTTTTATATACATTTTTACTATCAGCTTCCTCAAGCATTCCTTTTGACAAATCCATTGCTGTAAGTTGAGTAAACCCTAACTCTGACAACGCCTCACCAACTAGGCCTGTCCCTGCACCAGCATCTAAAACATCGGCGTCTTGATCAACATATTTTGCTAAATATTGAGAAGCTGTTTCAGGAGCAATCCATCCAAAGAACTCTGAAAGATCATTGTCATAATCTCTAGCCCATTCATCGTATCTTTCAGACAATTCTGAGTTATCTTTAGATGAGTAAACCCATTTCACCCTATTTTCATTGTTTGTTTCCATAATGAATTCACCTATTTGCTGAACCGTGACATTTTTTAAATTTACTTCCGCTACCACAAGGACATTTTTCATTCCTACCAATCTTTCTAGTTCCTTTGACCATTTTCCATTCATGGCATTCTGCACATGTGCACGCAGGTGGATGATCGCTGTGCCAGTTTGTTCTAGTAGTCATATTCCTCTCTACATTTCCTTGACAGATGCATAATAACATCATATTTTCTCTACACCATTGATAAGGAAACAATATGCCTGGTCCACTTGAAGGAATAAGAATAGTTGAATTTACGCAAATCATTGCCGCCCCGTTTGGTGGCATGTTACTGAGTGACATGGGTGCAGAAGTAATCAAAATCGAACCAATCGGTGGAGAACCATGGAGATTACATAGTGAATTCATTCCTAAAGAAAGCAAAACTTACATGGGCTTAAACAGAGGCAAAAAAAGCCTCCCTTTAGATCTTAAAAACCCTAAATCTGTAGAAATAATTCATAAACTTATAGAAAAAACCGATGTAGTAATAATCAATGCCCGACCAGATGTACCAGAAAAATTAGGAATTGATTATGAGACATTCAAGTCTATAAACCCTCAAATTATTTACTGCGACAACACGGCTTTTGGGAGAAAAGGCCCAGACAGCCTGAAGCCAGGATATGATGTTGTAGTTCAAGCTATGAGCGGACTAATGGCCGCTGACAATAAAGTTGCAGATGGAACACCTCAGCAAGTTACAGCCACTGCAGTTGCAGATTTTTCTACTGCCATAGCCATTGCATGGGCAGTATCTTCTGCTTTATTTTCACGAGAGAGAACAGGCAAAGGGCAAATGATAGAGACATCTTTACTAGCAACAGCCCTAGCTATACAACCTGCGTTTTTTGAAGTGACTGATTACGGACATGCTGATAGGGAGGAATATATTAATAACATCAATATTCTTCGACAAGCACAAATGCCATACGAATTATTATTAGAAGAAAGGCAAAACTTTATCGGTCGAGGATCTGATTTTAAAACCTATTACACAACCTACCAAACTAAAGATCAAGCAATAGCAATAGGCTGTTTAAGCAATTCATTGAGAGAAAAGGCAGCCAAAGTGATTGGATTAGAAGATCCTAGATTCCAACCAAATTATGATCCAACCAATCCATCCAACACAGAGAAATTTGATTCTAATTTTCTGTTGGCAAAAAAAACCATAGCGTCAAAACCTGTCACATTTTGGCTTGAAGCTTTTGACAAAGCAGGAGTACCCGCGGGAGCAGTGAAATTCGTCGAAGAATTATTTGAAGATCCGCAAGTACTTGCAAATGATAATGTAGTGACATTACATCATGAAAAAGCTGGTGAAGTAAAAATGTTTGGCCCCATACTCAAAATGAGCGAAACCCCATTAAAAGCCCAATTTGCTTCTCCAGTTTTGGGCCAACATACAAATGAATTATTGTCTTTTTTAGGATACTCAGATTCTCAAATAGAAGAGTTCAAACAAGAAAATATTACTGAATAAATCAAAAAAAACTATTTAAAATGCTTGAACGAACAAGTATCATAGAAATATAATCCCCGCGTACGACAAAAACAGGAGCCAAACATGACATTTATAATAACCTCACCATGCATAGACCTAATGGACAAAGCTTGTGTAGATGTTTGTCCAGTAGACTGCATTTATGAAGCTGAAGAATTAAACCAATTAGTTATCAACCCTGAAGAATGCATAGACTGTGCTGCATGTGAACCAGTATGCCCAGTAACAGCCATTTTTGCAGAAGATGACGTTCCAGATGAGGAAGAAAAGTTTATAGACATTAATTACAAATTCTTTGACCTAGAAAGATAGCCAAAAAAAGGTATAATCCTGTTGAGAGGATTACCTATTAAAGACAAAACGAAAAACGGAGGTATCCCTCCGTTTTTTTTATTAAGGAGCAAATTAATTGAATTCTAAAAAAAACCTCAAAACTGCATCTAAAACATTTCAATATTATTCAATTGAAGAACTAGAAAAAGAAAATTTAATAGAAATTTCTAAAACTCCCTATTCAATAAGAGTCCTTTTAGAAAATGTATTACGAAATAGTGACCATGGCCCAGCTACTTTAGAACATGTCAAGCTTGTAGCTTCATGGAGACCAAATGCAAAACCACAAAGTGAATTCCCGTATATGCCTGGTAGGGTTGTACTGCAAGACTTTACAGGTGTCCCTGTGGCTGTTGATATTGCAGCTATGAGAGACGCAGTCTCAGAGGCAGGAGGAGACGCTTCTATAATTAACCCCATAGTAAGATCAGAGTTAGTAATAGATCATTCAGTTCAAGTAGATCATTTTTCACTACCTGAAGCCCTAAACCTCAATATAGAAAAAGAATTCGAACGAAACACAGAAAGATATCAACTTTTAAAATGGGCACAAAATGCTTTTGACAATTTTAAAATTGTTCCTCCAGGAACAGGAATCGTTCATCAAGTAAACTTAGAATATTTAGCTGAAGTAATACTCAACAATTCTGATGACCAAACACCTGTAGCATTTCCAGATACATGCGTGGGGACAGATTCACACACCACTATGATCAATGGATTAGGAGTTTTAGGATGGGGAGTTGGCGGAATAGAAGCAGAAGCAGTAATGCTCGGGCAACCTTATTACATGGTTGTCCCTGAAGTAGTAGGCGTAAGATTAACTGGTAAACTTCCTGAAGGAGCTACCGCTACAGACCTAGTTCTTTCAATAGTTGAAATGCTTAGAAAAGTGGGAGTGGTAGAGAAATTTGTTGAATTTTACGGTCCTGGGTTAAAAGATCTACCTTTAGCTGATAGAGCTACTATTGCAAATATGGCACCCGAATATGGCGCAACATGCGGTTTCTTTCCTATAGATCACCAAACAATCAAATATCTTAGAGATACAGGAAGAGATGCGGAAACATGTGATTTAGTTGAGGAATACTCAAAAATCAACAATTTCTTTTACGATGAAGTTAACGAACCTTCTTATACTACAGAATTAAATTTCGACATCTCATCAGTATCTCCATCAATGGCAGGCCCAAAAAGACCTCAAGACAATGTCACATTACAAAATGTAGCAAACAATTTTAAAGAATCATTCGAAATTTCTTCGTCCAAAAATATAATTTCCATAGATGATCAAAAAGTAGAAATAGGTGACTCTTCAGTTGTGATTGCAGCTATTACTAGTTGTACAAACACATCAAATCCTTCTGTAA
>MDTE01034822.1_pt1 | contig 11525 bp, 11 predicted proteins | sample 811231 | NCBI WGS metagenome assembly MDTE01 (sample SAMN05326651, study PRJNA326480) | marine metagenome | isolation source: seawater | place: Indian Ocean: Red Sea | collected 2010
CCCCTGGGTTGAAATGTCCTGTAATTCCTATCACATCATCATTCATCAGCCCTGCAATGGCAATATTGTTTCTTCTTTTTGCTTCTGGAGATGATTCCGTGGCACGTGCAGGGTACAGTACACATGCAATATCTCCAGATTTATCTTCAATGTTAAAATATAGATTATCTCCGTTGTATCTCACATCAGTTACTAAGCCAACAATTGATGCTGTATTTTCATAACTAGAATATCTAGTTCGATTTCTAATAACTTGGGTAATGTCAGTAGGTATATTTCTTAACCTTCCTGATTGTACAATTATTCGTTTTAGTTTTTCCAACCTGCTATTGAAACAGGAAAGGATATCACTCATTTTCCCTTCCGTGATACTGTTACCTGTAATATCAAAATGAATTTCTATTTCAGTATCTATTTCATTAGCAGGCATTGTAAAATCACTTAGAGAAAAGTGTGGTAAATTGTGTGGCCTCGATGCTGGTATGGTTTCAGGGTCATTAATTGGCGCAATCACACGTCCTTTGACGGGGATATTAGTTGATTCAGCGGTCCCATCTAGGATAGGCACTAAATCAGCAATTGGATTAGTTTCTGTATTTTTTTTATTATCGCCAATAGGTTCTTGAATTGAAATATTTTTTTCTAGAATTTCTTCTAAAATTTCCTCAGTCATTACTCCTTTAATACCAAGTTTTTGGGCAGAATCAATGATGTCATTTGGGTTTTCAATATCCATCAATTTTGCTTGTACTCCGGCAACAGCAAAAAGTCCTGCATTGGCTAACCGAATGGAGATTTCTCGCCATCGCCCGTCCGCCATAATCACAGGTGGTGGATAACGTTCTAAGCAATTGCGCTTGAAAAAACAAAACATAATTGAAGAAGATGTTTTTCTATTCTTCTTCCCAATCTATGTCTGAGTCAAGAATTTGGAGTTCTTGATTGGAATTCTCTTCAATTTCAACATCTTCTCCATCAGACCACGCAACTCCGCCTTGCCAATCTTCTTCACTTGATTTTTGGGTTTGGAATTGTTCCAATGATTTTTTAATGTCTTCACGTGAAAAATCTTGATTTTGAGTATTTTCTTCTCCCTCTTCATTTTCTTCCTCTACAACTTCTAGTAATTCTTCCCAAACTTCAAGTGCAGATCTAAGTGCAAAAGTAGTAAATGCTTCTTTGTTACTATGTCTGTCACCATGTCCAAATTCTGCGCTTTTGGTCAAGATTTCTCCATTAATATATACGCCGACCCAAACAAGCCCTACTTCTTTAGTTTCAGTACTTCCTGTGGGGCCAGCAATACCTGTGACGCCGATTGCAATTTGAGCATCTGAATTAATTGCAGCACCCTTTGCCATTGCAGCAGCAACTTCAGAACTAACAGCACCTGCAGTCCCTTCTTCGATACAGAATAATTCTTCTTCCACTCCAAGTTGGTTAGTCTTTGCCTCATTGGAATATGTAATCCAGCCTTGGTTAAACCATTTACTTGCTCCTTGGATATCTGTCAGGGCAGAAGCAATCATTCCACCCGTACAAGATTCAGCAGTCGCAATGGTCATTCCTGCGTGTTTTAGACGTCTTGCGAGGATGCTTGCGAGTACAGAGGGGTCCTGAACCATATTGTTGCCCGCGAAGCGACCCCTTTTTGACATATTGCACAAAATTCATGATTCAAAAATCCAAAAATTACGCTTTTTAGTGGGCCCGGGCGGATTTGAACCGCCGATATTCGCCTTGTAAGGGCGACGTCATAACCGCTAGACCACGAGCCCGACCTTTAGGCCGAGGAACCTCTCCAATATGAACCACGCGACCCCTCAGCCTTTTGTGTGTGGAGTCTGTCGGTACATCGTGGGCGACATTTCTGGATTGATAGAGCGGTTGGAAGCTGCTAATATTCCATTAAATCAATCTATTCGTGATGCGATGTCAACGATTAAAGTAGAGTGGTTTACAGATTATGATTCAGAGTTATTTTATCATGACAGGCCAATTGTATTTACTGAAACAGATGGAGGTGGTGTTAAGACTATTTCAGCCCCCCACATGATTTGTACATTACTACACCACCTTGAGTTAGAGGAGGGTGATGAGGTGTTGTTAATTGGTGCTAAGGGTGGTTATATTTCAGCATTAATAGGCCATATTGTTGGGCCTTCAGGGAGTGTTACTGTTGTTGATCCTAATCGTCAAGTAATCAATCATGTCAAGGAGTGTTTGAATAATTTTGAATCAGAACTTACTTTTCATGTGAGAAAAATGAGGCAACTAGACCACGCTCCACCAAACCTTCCTAGCCCCCTTAATCGAGTCCTTGTTTCTGGTTCTTTACCACATCTCCCCAAATGGTTGGAAAGTAGAGTTGCTGAGGGTGGCTTTGTGATTGCCCCTATAGGGGGAAGAGTCGCTCAACGTTTGCTTAAACGTGAGCTTCAAGGCGAATGGTTTGACACTGATTTAGGTAGCGTACTTTTTGGTCCTGTAGATATTTCAGAAACAGAGGTTGAAGAAACAGATTCTCTTCAACTTGCATTGTTATTCGATGATGCTGCTGAGTTAGGAAGTGAATTAGGTGTATTAGATGATGAACAAGTTACTAATTTGAGAGATTTAGCACAGAGGTTAAGGCAATTGCCGTCAGATTTACAACCAGTTGTCTTGTCTGCTGTTGATGATATTTGGGATGATGAAGATCCATTATTATTTGCAGATATAAGTGATGAAGGTATCGAAAATAATCCTTTGTTTGATATTCTTACAGAAGCAACTGAATGGTTAAACCCACTATGGCCGATGTTATTTGCACTTCTGGAAACAGAAATGCAGCATCCAGGTGCTCCAGATTCAACAGATCTAGACTTTGGCTTTGGTAGTCATAATGATTTGGTCCCCTAATGATTTTGTAGTTTCAAATATCAATCATCATATTAATCCTGTTTAGATGAATAAGTCCAAACTTTTGTGGTAATTAAAGCCATAATCAAAATCTTTACGAAGTCCCATATTAGAAATGGCTTAACACCCCATTCAAAGGCTTGAGCGAAATCAACGCTGTATGATTCTGCAAGCCACAATGTCCCAAGTAGATAAACTGGAACCATAGCAGATATCCAACAAATCATCTGTGCTTTAAAGTCAACAACACCCTCTTTTCTAGAACGATCCAATCCTTCTGCAACTAGTGCAGAAGCTATTGGGAATGCAATCAGATACCCTCCTGAAGCAATTAGCGAACCATTTGAGAATAAGTGGTCACCACCTGCTGCAAACACTGGTGCACCTAATGCTCCAACCAACAAATATAGGCAACCCTAAGCAAATGCGTCATTTCTACGAAGATAAACGCCTGTGGCTAATACCGCAAATGTTTGGAATGTGTAGGGGACAGGGGTCCATGGTACAGAAAATGCAATTTGTGCACATAGAGCAGTGAGCCCTGAAAAAAATATTACTGTAATGATTCTCTCTAAAATCGTCAAACTATTGGAACTCAAATCTAGGTGCCATTGTTGGGGTTTTCCCCATGCTACTCCACTGAACATATTATTGGCTTAAATTGAAGGTTTTTAGTGATTTCAATTAATTAATTGATTTTTGAATCAAAGAAATCTCTTGTAACCTTATTTCTTGGCAAGTTCTTCAAGTGAGATGTTAATTGGAGGCGCTTTCCATTCGGTAGTATGTCTACTGGTTTTCGGTGGAAATAGATTATCCGATAAAGCCATATCTAATATTTCCTGCTTAGTTAATGAATCTAATCCACTATTAGGCCAAGGCTCAACAATTATCTTTTCATCATCCAAATAATCATACAATATAACAGGTAGAAGGGATAAATTTAGAATTTTCCCTACATGGTGGCGGTGATGTCCATCAAGAATTGTTCCAGTAACTCTGTCAACTAGTAGTGGCTTAGTGTAGCAACCCCATTTTTTCGTCATTCTAGCCAATTCTAAGGCTTTTTCGAGCCTAATTTCTTCGTGCGCCTTTAACCAATCAATGGGCACAAGTTCAACTTCCATGCTTATCCCTAGCCGTTGCCCTTGAAAGCCATTACCACTCCGCAGCACATGTGGGGAAGTTCACGAGTCTATCTGAGTTGCCAAAAAGCACTCCTGCCGATATAGAGGGTGTAGACTTTCCATCTTCGTTGAATAATTGGGTAGATGGTCTACCCGATGATTTATTGGAACTCGTTTCCAAGATTGGTAAAGAAGGAGGTGGGGTATGGATTGTAGGGGGTAGTATTAGGCAGGGTCTTAGCGGTTCAATTCCTAATGAATATGATTTGACTACTAATTTTCGTCCCGATAAAATCATGCGTTTGTTTCCAAATTCAATACCTACAGGAGTAGATTACGGTACTGTTTCAGTTAGGCTTAATCATGGTTCCAAATTATTTGAAGTTACTACACTTAGGTGCGATCAAGAGTACCTTGATGGTCGTAGGCCAGAGTCAGTCATATTTGGTAATTCATTATTGGCAGATTTAGAGAGGCGAGATTTAACAATTAACTCAATTGCAGTGGACTTATCACGTCAGAAATTGTATGACCCTTTTGGTGGCTGTGAAGATTTACAGAATGGAATTCTTAGGTCAGTTGGGGATGCAAAAACAAGATTGTCAGAGGATGGTTTGAGGGTAATGCGCGCTTACAGATTTATGGACCAAGGGTCTGCTGGATTTTGGAAACCTGATAAAGAATTGTCTCAAGCCTTGCCTTCTTGCCAATTAATGTTAAAAAACGTCAGTAAAGAGAGAATTTGGAGTGAATTCAGAAAAATTTTGTCAGGTCATCATGCATCTAAGGTTTTAGAATGTATGTCAGTTGATGGGACCTTGAATACCATATTTTATGGTTCCAAATATGTTATTGAGGGTCAAAATAATTTAACCGGCCTAAATGCAGGTGATATGGTTGAAGCACGTCTTGCATTGTTACTACGCAAAGTTGACTCTGAAAAATTACTTAGGTCTATGACAGCACCTAAGGTAGTAATCAATGGAGTAAGTGAACTCATCAATAGATTCACACATATACCTAGTTGTGATGAAGAAAAACAACTTAGATTGTATCGTGCAGTTCTTGGCAACCGTTTGAATTTACAACTTGCTTGTGAATCAGCAATTGATACTATTGGAATTGAAGATGTTAAGCAAGCTCTAGTTTCATTGCCTGAAAATCAAGTTGGAAATAAAGCACTTGCAGATGGAAATTGGCTATTGGAAAAAACTGGACTTGAAAAAGGAATTAAACTTGGTAGATTAAAGGGTTGGCTACATCGTATTCAAATCGAACGCGATTTAGCTAGTTTAGAACAAATAGAAGAGTGCTTACAAACATTATCTTGGGAAGATGGAGATCCATTAGGATGGCCTAGGTTAGCATGGCCTTAGTTAGGGTTTTAAATTTCTAGCAATCACTAGTCTTTGGACTTCTTGTGTGCCTTCATAAATTTGAGTTATTTTTGCATCTCTGAAAAATCTTTCAACAGGGAATTCTGTAACATATCCATAACCTCCATGGATTTGTACTGCTTTCTCAGCAACCCACATTGCAGTGTCTCCAGCGAATAATTTTGCCATACTGGCTTCATTTGTGTGCCTAGGTGCTCCTTCTTCGTAATGCAATTGTTTTGCATGTGCGGCACGATATACTAGTAACCTAGAAGCATCAACGCGAGTAGCCATATCTGCTAGATAAGAAGTAATCATTTGGTGGGCTGCTAAAGGCTTTCCAAAAGTTTCCCTTTCATGAGAGTATTTTAGTGCGGCTTCGTAAGCACCTTGAGCAATCCCTAATGCTTGTGCAGCAATCCCAATTCTGCTATTGTCTAATGCATTCATAGCAATGGAGAATCCTTTGCCCACTTCACCTAGTACGTTTTCAACGGGGACAACACAATTTTCTAGAATTAGAGTGCATGTATCACTACTACGGATTCCTAATTTATCTTCTTTCTTTCCTACAGTAAAACCTTCAAATGTTTTCTCAACAATGAATGCTGTTGTCCCTCCATGCCTTTTGACACCGTATTGAGGGTGACCCACTACTTTTGCAAATAATACATAGATGTCAGCAGAAGCACCATTTGTTACCCACATTTTCATTCCATTTAGTACGTAGTGGGATCCATCTTCAGATAGTTCTGCTTTACAAGATAAGGCGGCTGCATCAGTCCCCGCGCCAGCTTCTGATAATGAATATGCGCCGACTTTATCGGCGGATAATTGAGTTAGATAATTTTGTTTTTGCTCTTCAGTCCCATGTAGGCTGATTGTTTTACTACATAGACCAACATGAACTCCATAAAAAACAGAGAAGGAAGGATCAACTCTAGCTAATTCTTCTATAATGATTGCTTCACTAATGTCATCAACAGGCATCCCACCGTATTCTTCAGAAATTGTAATTCCTTGTAACCCAGTTTCACAAAATTGTATCCATTCCTCTGTTGGTGGAATTTGATTTTTATCTCGGTGCTCGATTGTAGATGGTAAAATAGACTCGGCAAAGTCTCGAACCATCTCTCGTATCATGGTTTGCTCATCAGTTTCTTGGAAGTCCATGCTTTCACTTATGCCATGCCAAGCACCACTTGTTCATAACGGGTCGCTCATTATTGTGTAAAATCATAGATAATGCATGTAAAAAATGATTAAATATTATTCATATTTCGGCGCGTTTTGTGGGGAGTTATTTTGACTGAAGAACAAGAAGAAGAAGATTATATTGAGTTTAAAATATTAGATGACAGATTCTATTCTAAGGATCATCTTTGGTTCATTAAATTAGAATCAGATGAAGAAACCGGTGATTTGTACAAGATTGGCGTCTCTGATTTTTTGCAAGCAGAACTAGGTGACATGATTCGTGTAGTTCTTGCACAACCAGCAAGCGTAGATGAATATGATGAGTTTTCAGATTCTAAGGAATTAGATGATCAAGTTGGGACAGGTGCTAGAGATGCAGGTGTGAGCGGACATGAAGTACTATTAGATGAAACATTGGTGACACTAAGGACATCAAATGGTAGGCACATAATTGATGCTCCTGTTGCTTGTAATATTGTTGAATTAAATGGTGAAGTTGAAGATAGCCCTGAATTAGTTAATGAGGATCCTTACGGGGATGGGTGGCTGATGAATATAAGGCCTAATGAGTTAGATGAAGATGAATTACTAAGTCATGAAGAGTATCTTACTCACTTGTATGAAGTCTGAGTTCTAAGCAACCCATCGATAGGTCCTTGCTCCTTCATAATTGCCATCAGAGGCGATTTCAACTAGCGCAAACTCACCTTTAGGTTCTACGACACTGTCTTCTCTGATTCCTTTGTGTAGATCTTCATATGTGGCCCGGTCAATTGCAATTCTACCAGCCATTCTTTCAAACATATTCCAACGAGATACGACTTCTCTCCATTTTGGAGAAACAAGACCCTCGAAAACCTTAGCTTTAGCCCCTGATCCATATCCACAAAGTCCAAAGTATTTGTTTTCTATATTCTCATTATCCTCATAATCTGACTCAAAAGTAGACATTATGGCAAGAAAAATTGATCCTGTATATTGATTTCCAATCAGGCTTGAAGCGCGCTGCCCTTTCTCAATTCTAAGTGCATGGAATTCTTTGTATTGATCAGTTTTGGAGATTGCTCTGCGGTATGCGTCCTGTGCTTTTTCCCACTCTGCCTCACCTTCAGGAGAATCATCAAAATCTTCACGAATGGGTTCATCGCCTATTGCTGAAACAATTTCCTGCCAAACTGGCTCATTTCTTCTATCATGTCTGAACACATCGGGGAACATTCTCTTTGCTTGAAAAGCGTATGGTAAATGCATTATAATTCGTATCCATTGTTTTGTGAGAATTTCATCATTTTTGATATCATATCTCCCACTCTTTCTAGCTCTGCGTTGAAAATCTAGGAAGGCTGTTTTGACAGCTTCTTGATAACAACGATTAGAAAATTGCCCATCAAAAACGGGTTCATCCCTGTGGACTTGAACCATTTCTTCACCATGGGCAAAAATACCCAATCTGCGTACTGTAGATTCGGGCAAATGTTTGACCATTCTTTCTGCTAACCCATCCTTCAAATTTTGCCCGGTTTCTCTGGCTAATTGTAGAACATGAGTAATGACTGATGATAACGAAACTTCTCTTCTTGGTTTGAAGAAATCATGAACAGGTGTAGTAGAAATACCCCAAGTGTCGGGAATTGAAATTAACCTGGGTTCGTGTCTAACTAGAATTGCTCCGCCACCTGCTCCTTGAGTATATTCGCCGCTTGATTCTAGATCATATTTTGCGTTATCGGAGAAAACAACCACCCCAACACGTCCATCCTTTTTTCCACCTCTAGCTACCCAGTCTAGTGTGTTATGGAGGGCGTCAACAGCGCCTATGCAAGCAAATGTCATGTCAACAACATCACAGTTTCTAAAGCAATCTTCCCCATACTGATTAGAATATCTTTGTGTAAGCATATCTAGAATATATGTGGCTGTTGGCTTAGCTCCATCTAGGGCTGATTCAGTACCCAAATACATTCTACCTATTTCACGGGGATCAAGTCCGTTTCGGTCGATTAATCGGGTTACTGCATTAGCACCCATAGTAGCCGTATCTTCATGAATGTCAGGTACAGACATTGCAGAAAGACCCAGCCCTCGGTTTAATTTACCATAATCCGCTCCACGCATTTCGGCAAAATCCTTCATATCAAAGTAAATTTTGGGGAAATGGATGGCGATATCATCTATTCCTACGTTACCCATGCTAATGCCCAAGATGAATGGGCGTGCCTTTCACTTTAGAACTATGCCCTATTATAAACGAATAAATGAGCAATTACTATTGGAAATTAATTTTCTAGGAAAAAATCAAATTATCCATTTGTAATAGCAGTGACTTGCTCTAATAGTTCGGGGTGCTTTTCAAAATGTTTTGTAAGAGGAGCGAGAATTTCAGACAAGGCATCAGCCACTCCATATTTTACATCTATTGGGTGAATTTCTCCTGTTGCTACAGCTTCTTTTAGTTCACTAATTTCGCTCCATTCAGATGGTTCCCCAAACTCAGGTTTTGGCGTAATAGATAAACTATCCAATTCTGGTAATATTATATGTTCAATTAATTCATAAACAGGAGAATCGTTACTTTCAGGATCTAAGAACGCCTTTCGCATCTTTTTACGAATTTTAGCATTGTCATCATGTAATAATAATGCACCACCTGGGTCTGATTTACTCATTTTGTGATCAAATGATTCCATTCGTGAACCTGAAGATTTCAATCCTGAAATAATTGGGGTATGAACACATGTAGCTTTGGTCCATCTGTAGTGATCCCCAACTTGCCTCATATACATATGTGCTTTTCTTTGATCCATCCCGCCCAATGCGATATCTATTTTTAATTCGAATATATCAGCAGCCTGCATCGCAGGATAGAAGAATTTTGACAAATCCCCATCGGCAGAATCTTCTGCACGCCCCATTATGCTGAAAGTGCGCCGAACTCTATTCAAACTCATATTTTTTGAACAACGTAGGACAGTTGCCCAGTAGTCGCCAGAATCCATTAAATCACTTGCATAAAGAAATCGAAGTTGTCCTGCTCCCTCTCCTTCCTCTGGATAATCTAGAAGGGACCGAAATACTTCTTCCATATATGTACCAGTGAGTTTGATTTTTTCCATTTCTCCGTTAAATTTGTCATTAACCCAAGCGTGCCAATCTGCTAGAAAAATTAGGACATTAATATCTGCCTCAAGCATTTTTTTCAGGGTTTGAGAAATTATTTTCCATCCAATATGTGCTTTACCTGAGGGCTCAAAACCAACGTATGCACGAATAATTCCATCTCCAGCGTGAGATGTAGAGTTTTCTAGGCAGTTAACAAGATGTTCAATTCCAATTACTTCGTCTGCACCAGAAAAAATCGATATGACCTGTTCCCTCTGAACGGATGAGAGAGACCCCAGGTCTTCTGAATTCATTTTATCACCCTAATAGTTTACCCAGTTTTTCACCGCGGCTTGCAGCACGTGTGAAATCACCACTTTCTAAGGCCTCTTCAATTTCGGAAATTATTTCCTCTGCTTTTTCTACTACTTCCGTATCAAAATCTGCCATTTTCATTAAGTGACGTCCTTGAGAAATCGCTGATTTTGCTTTAGATGCCTTTTTCGCACCTTCTTTGGCTTTATCGCCGCGTTGTTTAGCAGAATAACCAGTAGCAACGTCAAGAAAACCAGACCATCTTTGGCGAGATTCCATGGCTTTTTCTCTACCGCCTTCACCTGAAAGGAAATTAGATAATTCCTCGCCTTTCATTTGTTCTACATCAACAACTAGTTTGCCCTTTTCATTATATTGGCCAGATACGCTGATTAAAATGCCAAAAGATCCAACAAATGAATCATCTCCCTCATCTTTTACATTATCAAAATAGTTCCCTGCTAACGCTGTTAGCCCACCATCTTCCATTATTTGCTTTACCAATCCTCGCTTTACCTCAAAGGTCTCCATGAAGTCCTCGGAGAGGCTTCATCATTCAAACTTATTGTGACAACTAACCAATTTTTATCCGTAAGGATAAATCATGGAAGCCGGTGGCAGTCATTATGCGACGCTTAAGTTTGATACTAATCGTCTCCTTGTTACTAATACCAATTACTTTGGCACAGGAAGAAGAATCTGTTGTTTTAGTTTCTCAAATATCATTAATTGAGCAAACAGATTTGGGGCTGGAAGCTCTTTCTGTTTCACCTAATGGCGAAGATGTGTTAGTGGTTGGAACATTGGGTTTTGCTCACTATATTTCGGGAACAGATCCTATAGTAGATGTTGAGTTGAATACCAATGATGATGATACTTTGTTTGATGTTGATTGGCATCCTCAAGGATTGACAGCTCTAATCGTTGGTGATAATGGGACAATGGTTAGATACACTAGGGATGATCATTCCATATCTCATGTTCCCGGTTCGATTGCTCATTTGATGGGGCTTAAATTGAATGCTGTAAGTTGGGATTCATCAGGTAATTGGGCTTACATTGGTGGAGATAATGGACTAATAGTGAGGTTTAGGGAGGATGGTAATGGCAATACTGAATTTGTTCATTTGAATGGTAGTAGGGGTTCTAATATTGTTGATTTGAGTTGCCATCATCAAATGCATTCTATCTGTGTAATAGTAACAGAATCTGATGGCATAGCGGTAATTGATCAACAACATGAAATTCATTGGGTAGTTGGAAGTGAGGGTACAATGTGGCGGGCAGTGGAATGCCCACATGATGAAAGAGCCCGCTGTTTCGCAGTTGCACAACAACAATCATTAGGGGTAATTGAACTAAACATTGAACAGCCCTCTCTTTCATTTGTAGCATCTAAGTACATCAATATAGGGGCGGAATTTACTGGGATTCATGCACGTGATTCAGGACATGTTTTGTTACAAACAGCGCCATTTGGTTGGGTTGATTGGGATATCATGGGTGGTGA
>MDTE01164537.1_pt1 | contig 11523 bp, 9 predicted proteins | sample 811231 | NCBI WGS metagenome assembly MDTE01 (sample SAMN05326651, study PRJNA326480) | marine metagenome | isolation source: seawater | place: Indian Ocean: Red Sea | collected 2010
AAACATCTTCTTCTTTCTTCAACACATCTACGGTGAAATAAGCATACCATTATCATTCAAATTATTCAAAGGAAATGCCAAACCCGAGGTTAATGGGTTGAGTCTCTAGCTTCCAAGGCGCCTGACTCAAATGAAACTGACTCGCGCCTTCAGACGCTCTCTCGAGAAGGAGGTCTTGGTCTAAAAAGTTTGCGGTTTCTTCCGGGTACCAGACACCGCATGAGCTCTCTCCTTCTAACATGGCCAAGGCGAACGCGGCTACGCTTTGGCCGACACACTCACTTAATTTGTTGTGCGTGAATAAACTCGCGCTGATCTTACCGTTTTTTAGTTTACAGTCAATTTTTATACTCATCTTCTCTCCAACCGCGGCGTCGACAAGTTTCACAAGAGGCATCAAAGCCGAAGCGCCTTGTTGCATCAACTCCTTATTTTCTAAAATATCAGACGGTAATAATCGAGCCATGCCAACCATGGCTGTGTTCCAAATTCCAGGACTCGTTCCAAAACGAGCTTTGACGGTCGGGACGTCGAATATTTTGTGCGTACTTTCGACTTCAGGCAAGTTGTAGAGAAAAATTTCGCGTTTGCCGACGCCCTTACCAAAATCGACAACTTTCCGCGAACTCGCCGGTTCCGTTCGAACTTCTTTCCCGTTTTCGTATATCGTGACCTCTTCACCGCACAAGAGGAAACTGGTTGCTAATATGGTGCTGCCTACACCGCCAGAACCGGCAGTGAAATAGTTGTACAATAAATACTCGATTTCGTCTTTTTCCGATGATGATGATGATTCTGCTTCCTGATTGTTTCTCTCTCGGGCAATCTTGGCATCTCTCAGTTGATTCTCGATCGCTTTCGCAGCCATGATGTTTGAAACGCCTGGGTAGATGCCACCGCTCGTAATCGCAGTGACTTTACTCGCCTTGGCTTTGGCATCCAAACTCTTGGCGTTTTTTGCATACGACCCATCGTCACACACGTCCAAGTAGTTTGGTACGCTCAAGTTAATGCACGCCTCTAAGACGTTGCACGTTTTCACGGTTTGAAATGGCCCCGCCGTGTTGATGACCAAATCAGCGCCTTGAATAACTCTTTCGATGGACTGGATATCAGAGACATCCACTTCCAGAAATGTCGTTTTCGATTGTAACCCAGGATATCTTGCAACTGTTTCCTGGTATGACGCTTTATTTCTAGACGCTAAAATTATCTTTGAAGACGATTCAGATAGGGCTTTCTGAATCGCATTCGCAGAGCTCGAACCGACTCGACCGGTGCCTCCGATTATAACAATCGTTTTGTCTCCCTCTTGCAAAGAAGATACAACTTTAGTGGATTTTGTTGATGACTTGAGCTGTCCCCTCTTAATACCGCGAAAAACATATCGGTCACAGTGATATCTTTGTAAAGACGACGACGACAAGGTGGTGGCAGCTACGCTCATACTTTGTAATGGAGTAAGCGCTTGGTACTCCGGCCTTGCCCTTTTGTGAATTATGTGGAGATTTTCAGGAAGGAACAAGACTAAACTTAGTAAATTTCATTTAATGCATAATTTGATCCCGACTAGTAACTTCTGGGTTCTTAAATAATTATTTCCTTGTAATATATGATTTATTAGTGTTTAATAGAGTGCTTATGAATAATAATAAATTTTAATTTCCCGCCGAGTTTTAATTTAATTTGGGTTTTTCTATTTAATTCTTCATAATATCCCGAAAATAATCACAAAAGTGAATATAAGATAAAACAAAATAAATATGTATAATCAAATGATGTTTGATGTTACAAAATTAATTTAATTGAATCCTTAATCAGGATCTTGTCTTTTTTTATTTTGTCCTTTTTTCTAGTATTTTATTTTGCAGCTGAATGAAATAATGTTCCCGAGTAATATCGTGGAAATATGATTCATTATAAATATTCTATATGTGAGTATCAAAAATTATAGTGAAATCGTCGGGAATGAGAGTATTAAATAAATTTCAATAAAAAAAAGTAACGCCTATACTTGAAAAAGAAAAAACAATAAAATTCTTCCTCATTCTAAAGAGTTGTGGTCTTCATCGTAACATTACTTGCTTGATTGTTTGGACTCTATCCGATTCTTAGTTAGTACAGCTGTGTATACCTTGTTGTCGTTTTAGAACAGTTATCCTCGCTCATAATTGAAAACTTGGAAGAAGAGTTAAAAGAAATCGAAGCGACATGTTCATAGAGAAAGGGAGATCTAACGTTGGGCAACAACAGTTGCTCGTCTCCTCTTCAAAGAAACTGAACTTGATCAAACTGAACCATTTCAAAACGAGAGCGAGCGCGTTGTTAAAAGCTGGCAATTACACCGCTGCATATGAAACGTACACAATGTGCATCGATATGGTTTTAGAATCATCGTCTTCGTCGGTAAAAAGAAACAAGGACGAAACGCTCATGCTCGATTCTCTCTATTGTAACCGGTCGCTGACGTACGAGAAAGCTGGGAAGCATACTCTCGCGTTAGAAGACGCTTTAAAATGTAGCGAGAAGAATTTCAAAGCTAAATGGCGAAAGGCCATGGCGTTGAAAGGATTAAATCGTTTTCCAGAGGCTTTGCAGTGTTTTCGTGAAAGCTATTGGTTACTTCCAGAGAGCGAACGAACGTCTCACTTCGACGAGTTCAACAAGGTCATTCGTAACGCGACGAAACGATTAACCCGGGAAGATTTAGGAAGGTTTGTCATAAAAGAATTCAATGCAATGTGTTTACCGCCGAGATTGGAAACGGTGACCAAGATGGAGCAAGAAGAGGCAATGTTTCGTGCGATTCGCGAGGAACACGCAGAAAATCGAAAGCCAGGCGATTATTACTCATACGTCGCAAAGTGGGTTCTCAAACCGATGTCGCTTTCCATGGCGTACATTCAACGTTCATTGATGTTTTACAAGGCAAATTGCTTCAAACAAGCGAGACTAGATGCGGCTATGGCAATTGAAAACTGCAAAGGTGGGGTGAGTAGAAAAGAAAGTATGAAGGAGTCCCAGGAGGAGAAGGGAGAAAAGGAAGAAGAAGAAGAAGAAGAAAAAGAAGATGAATATAACATGTCCTATAAATCGAGCTCGTTATACGTTCAATACAATGACAGAACTCTAAAAGTCGAACCTTTCGCATGGTATCTTCTCGGTAAGGGCTTCCAAGGCGAACCCGGTTTTTCCAAAGAAGACTTTGTTCCAGATCACAACGCTGCTGGGAAGTGCTTTGCCCGGGCGCAACACCTCGACCCTGAAAATGAAATGTATCGAAACGCTTTCCGAGCAATGACGTCGAATTTAGGTAACGCGGAAATGTCCGCTGTTTTGAACGACAAGCACGAACAATATGAGACGTCTGAATTTGGCATTGTTGATTACGATTCGAACACAGACGGAGACGTTTATCTCGGCCACGGCAAAGTTATGTTTGAGTGTGTCGATGCAAAGTTGATGATGTTCACCACAACTTTACGTTTCGAATTGAGAGAATACATTGCAAAGAGCGCAAAAGTCGACTTGAAGAAAGTCTTGATCGAAAGCGTGAAATTGGTCTCATCATCTTCCGTACAAGAAGACGAAAACAAAGAAAATAAAGCGTTTTCACCTTCCTCCTCCTCCTCTCTTTGCGTCGAGTTTCAAATCGATTTCGCCAGCAATAACGAGGACGCGAAGAAATACATGAACACCATCGACAGAGACAACAAAATCGTTTTAAAAACGCTCGGTTTAGGTAAGTTTTCCTTCGTCGGGATCGAGTTTGTGGCCGCAAAAACGCTTTCATTCAAAGGCTATGGATTTGGCAGAATTTTACGAGAGGAAATATCCGCTGGAAAAGAAATTGTTGTTGCGCAACGACCGTCAAAAGCGATCGATTTGCCGTACCAAAACTATAAGCTTACGCACAGCGACGGGACACCGATTGAGCGCGTGGAGAAGCACGCGTTCGGGATGACGGAAGTCCACTACGAAAAAGGCCACATGGGACGAAACAAAGAAAATGTCTGGGTGTCCATGATGGATGATTCCATCCGTTGGCGCCAATCAAGTTCGGAAGTCAAAGTCATCGTGAACACAGTCCCGAAAGATCGATACACAAAACACCACCTCGAAGTCTCCATCAAAACAAAGTCATTGAAAATTACCGACCGCGATACTAAAGAGGTTTACATATCTGGTGAGCTCGCCTACCACATCCTCCCGGAAAGTTCTTCCTGGTACCACTTACAAGGTGACGGCGAAGACGGCTTTGTTTTCTTACTCGAAAAGGCAAACTTGAAGTTACTTTCCAACTCGAACAATTGTGAACATGGGGACATGTGGTGGGATTGTCTGTTTTCCACGCACTGCAAGATTGCCTTCGACGACTACGACAAAGACTATTCCGACTTACCGGCGCCAATCATGAACACTCACTTGGCGTTTGAATTTTCCAAACAGTCCGAGAAGCTCATCGAATTCGAAGAAACGAAAGAGCGAGAGTCGTCTCAAGCGAAAGATGACATCCGCAAACGCGAACGACAGGAGCGTTTGAATGTCTTGCGTGGTGGCGGTGCGTACAAGAGCTGGGTTCGCCTCGAACGCGAGTCGCCTTCAAACAATCCTTTGCAAGAAGGTAAGAAGAAACCGGGTGGAGGCGACAGAGATGCAGAATTGTTCGATTAAAAATAGTGCCATGGTGATAAATGTTATATATATGATGAAGAAAGCGCCAGAAGGTAACCTAGGTAACCATTTATAAATATACTTATTGTTTCACACAAACTTGATTTGTCGCGTATTTTTTTCTTTTTCATGGGTCTGAAAGATTTCTTCACATAATTCACACAAAACTTCATTCTTTCGACGAAGAAGATGAGTTTTTCTCCTCCTCCAGCTGGAGGCAAAAAGGAAGATGCAGAGAAGAAAAAGATAGAGGAAGGAGGAGGAGAAGAAGAACCTCCTGTCGTCCCCCAAAAGAAACCGCTCCCGAAAGCCTTGCTCGAACGACTGAAAAAGAAAGGCATTATTAAAGAAGAAAAAAGTGCAGAATTGGAAAACAAAATGAATGAAGAAACAGAAAACGTCACTCCTCCTCCTTTGCCAAAAGGATGGAAAGAAGGGAAGAGCGTGGAGTACGACAATCACACATACTATTACAATCCAAAGTTGAACAAGTCTCGATGGACGAGACCGAAAGAGTCTTCTTTGAAGAAGAAAGAAGAAGCAAACAACATTTCTCAGTTGCCACCATTTTATATTGGAAAACGTCCATCGATAAGAAAACAAAACGGGAGTATTATTACAACGAAAAAACGAAATATTGCACGTGGGTGATACCAGAAGATCCAGCAGCAATAGCTAAAATGATTCGATGCGCCAACTGCGGAGGATTTGGGCAAGGTTTAGTGAAAGAACACGGGTTTTGTAACCGCTGCGCCAGAGAGTTGCAGATGAAAAGGAAAAAGTCGACAAAAAAACGAGTTGGAGGGCAGAAACGGGCGTTGGTTTTGTGATGTATTACAATAGCGATAGATAGGATATAGGCATGGCAATTTAGTTTTAATGTAATTCGCCGCGAAGTAGTAAATGAATACGACGACGACGACGACGACGACGACGACAAAAGCGTACGATGATGAATATCGAACAAAAAACTAAATCTCTCTATAAATTTTTTTCTTTCATTCCTCTTCATCGTCTTCATCATCCTCGTCGTAATAATCTTTATCATCTTCATCCTCATCGCTCGGAATGAATATAAACTCTGTGTTAATTAATTGTGATAAAAGCTCAACGCTTTCTCTCTCTTTCAACGGTTTTCCGATAAACTCCAGCTCGCCCTCGTTTGCTAAAGTATATGCTATTGCTTTTCCCTCATCCGTTTCCATCGTCCAAGAAATTCCACCAGCAAAGAATAACAACGTGTCGTCATTGTTCATAGAATTATCGTTCACACTATCGATATACGCGAACCGCACGCCTTCATTTCTTTGCAGGAACCCAGCTTCTTCCCAGGCATCGTAATCAATCTCTCTTACATTTGAACCAAGTTGTTCTAAAAATGCTTTTTCGTCAAATAACGCGATGGATTCCCCAAACCGTTTCGCCGTGGCGTGTTTTCCCATCCAAACCGCAACGTCTCTCTCCGATTTCGGTTCTGCTTTCTTTAAAATGTCCCAGGCGTGCGATATGGCATCTTTATCGATAGCTCCAGACTTTCCCAATGCCGCGGGTTTCATCCACGGATCTCTCCATCGAATGTCTTTATACTTGCTCGATTCTTGTTGCGCGTACGACCAAATCATCTCCTCGTGCATGGGCGCTAAAAAGCCTACACTTAACGTCACGGAACACGCTCCTTTTTCGTGCGGTTTCCCTAATCCGTAGTGCGCGATTTTTGGCGGCAAATACAAAATGTCCCCTGGTTTCAATAAAAAGCTATCGTCCGCAACAAAATCTTTTAAAATACGAACGTCTTGGTCCGGAACGAACGACTCATCCTTATCTGGCCAATATGCCTCGTTGTCCGCCACCGACCAAAGTTTATCTCCTATGGCTTGTATTAAAAACACGTCGAAATTATCCGAGTGTGCGCCTACGCCGCCGTCTTCTGGCGAGATGGACGCTTGAATATCCGATATTCTCCACCGCGGAAACTGCGGAAACAAATCCGTAATGATGCTATTCATCGCCGGTATTTTCGAGTCTAACTCGTTAATCACTAAGCTCCAAGGTTGATCGACTGGTAGCGTTTGCAACACTTCCTCCGGAAACGGTCCAACTTCTAACGTCCACTTTTCTTTTTCCTGTTGTTTCACCACTCGCATAAGGCGAGAATTGAATTCGTCTTCGCAAGCGAGACCGGCGAGTTCATCCGTATCTAACGGACAAATAAAGTTCGGAATCGCATTTCTCATGAGCAGTGGTTTCCTCTGCCAAAACTCTCGAAAGAATTTCTCGGCTTTCTCTTCCTCTAATGGCATCGAAGTCGTCTCCCACACTTCCACTAAATTCGCTTTTGTTACAGTTTTGTTTTTGGTGGCGGCAGACGCGTGTCTTCTCCTCGATGCGTGACGCGGAGAAAAGGCAGAACCGTTCTTAATCCTCGAAGAATACGGAAAATACGACGACGACGACGACGACGACGACGACGCAGAGCAGCAGCATCTGCAGATCCCTCGAATCGTCGTCGTCGTCATCATTGCTGGGGCTCGACTCGTGTCTTTTCCCCTTTATTTTTTTGTGTGGAGAGGGAGGAGAGGAAGAGAGTTCGTTACCAAAATAATTTTTTTTTTATACGAAACGGCGGTGTTGTTGCGTCTTTTTTTGTCCTTTTTTTACAAGAAGGAGAGGTCTCTTTTCCAGACGTGGCTGAAATTCAGGTTTTTGGGTTGCACCACCGCAAACAAACAAACAAGGCAAAAAAAAGCACCGAGCATATATAAAAATGTCGATCGGGAAGAAAAGGAAATTTCAAAAAACAAAAAAACACAAACGAACGCCCTTCGTCCAACACTCTCTGTGTTTTGTGTATCTTTCTTGCGTACTCTTCCTTCATTCTTCGTTCAACGACCGAATAAAGATACAAGAGACTGAAAGTGGCAGGCGCGCGTGAATCCTCCGGTCGAATAAAGAGAGAGCGAGAGAGGCAGAACTGAGACGGACACGGCCGAGAAGAGAGAAAGAAACACACGACGCGCGTTTCATCGCATCATGGGAGAAGAAAAAATGGAAGTCGATCATCACGAAAACGTCCAAGTGAAGAGGAAGGAACCGTGGGTGGACAAGTACCGACCGAAGAAAGTTTCGGACGTGGCGTACCAAACCGAAGTTGTTGCGGCTTTAGAAAAAGCGATGGAGACGCACAATTTACCGCACATGTTATTCTATGGCCCTCCTGGTACTGGGAAAACTACCTGCGCTTTGGCTATTTGTAAACAACTGTTCGGGCCAGAGTTGAGCAAAAAACGAGTGTTGGAATTGAACGCCTCGGACGAACGAGGGATATCCGTCGTGAGAGGGAAAATTAAGTCGTTCGCGTCGACGACGGTAGGTGAAGGTGTGCCAGGATTCCCATGTCCGCCGTATAAAATTTTAATTTTAGACGAAGCGGATTCGATGACGAACGACGCACAGTCGGCGCTGCGACGGATGATGGAGACATACTCGAAAGTGACGCGATTTTTCATCTTGTGTAACTACGTAAGCAAAATTATAGACCCAATTGCTTCACGATGCGCAAAGTTTCGATTTAAATCGTTAGATGGAGGAACAATGCACGAGAGAATAAACTTTATTGCGAGAGGAGAAAATTTACAGTTGGCGGAAGGGACATTGCAAGCCTTGGAATACGTGTCTGCGGGGGATATGCGTAAAGCTATTACGCTTTTGCAGTCTGCGGCGTCATTGTTTGGCTCAGAAATTAACGGAGATCGTATTCGCGAGGTCGCCGGGGTAGTTCCGGATAACAAAATCGAAGAGTTGTTGCAACTCTGCGTGGCTGGGGAGTTTAAAAAATCTCAAGAGTTAGCAGAGGATATTTTGAAAGACGGGTTTCCTTGTTTGCAAATCTTAGAGCAGTTTGGGTATTGTTTGGCCGATAGCGATTTGCTCGAGGACGAGATGAAAGCAGAGATTTGCTTAAAGTTAGGAGAAGTGGAGAAGAAATTAGTAGATGGCGCAGACGAATGGCTTCAGTTGTCGCATTGTATTTCTGTCGCTACAATTGTCTGCTCGACGAAGCCAGAAAAGTAATAATTTTAAATATATAGTAGGAGAAAGAAGATATGCACAAATAGGATTGCGTTTGTTACAGTAATAATATCGGTGGTACCAGTGGTACCAGGGTACTAACGATAGTAATGCTATGCCCTTGCCTATAGCTAAAACTATTCTAAAATATACTAATGAATAAGCTCTTAACACGTTGATTCGGTGGAGTCTTTCTCCTTCGTGCACAAAGTCACCACGTTCGCGTCGACTAACGCTTTCAAAACATCCCCTTCCATCTTGAAATTATGGTGTGGATGCGCCAACAAACGCTCTGAATCTGCGTATTTCTTGAAATAGTGATATCGCAGCCCTTCTGCTTTCATATCGTTCGTCTTTCTTGAGTCATCCAAGGAAAATCCGTACACAGAAACTTTCTTGCACAAGTTCAACAACAAAAACACGCCAAGAAGGCCCGAAGAGGGCGTCAATTCTTCTTCGCTGTACATTGCACGATTCTTCTCGAAATCTCTGAATCCAATCAACGCCGTTCTGGCTCCAGAAACTACCCGGGAGGACAACAACAATGGTTTCCTCATGTCGCTCCTTCTCTTCGCGACAGTTTGGGAAAACGTTTCAAACTGTTTTGTCGTCGCTCTTGAAACGATAAACGTCACATTACTCGGCTCTTGCGCCAATAAATACCTCGCTAAATTACTCGTCCCACCTGGAACGTCCGTATTCGAGACTCCATCCTCGTAATAAACCGTCGTCCACTTGTTATTCAACATTCTATATGTAATTTTCGAGCCGACATATTTCTCGTACCCTTTCACCGGCGCTTGGTTCACGCGCATCACCGCCTCGTGTTTATCAATCGATTTTCCAAATTGAGTGCGTTTTAATATCCCAGAGTTTCCAACTAGTGCGCACGATTTGTGTCTAATCCTAGGGCTTTGTTCTGGTAACACTCGATTGACTACATTTTCTGAGCTGAACGCATCTTTTTCTCGTATTCTTTTGTGGTTCTCTTGAGAGATGAACAAATCGTCTTCGTCGAAGACAAAGTCGCGCAAGTATGGTTTTCCCTCCGCTTTCTCCTCCACAGATAATCGCCAGTCCTCGTCATCTTCATCATAGTCATCTTCATTAACATCGTACGATGAAGAAGTTCGGCCATTATTATTACTTTCAACAAAATCGGATTCGTCGATATCGTAAACGTCTAAATCACTCAACTGATACGAGGCTTCACCGGTTGGCATTTGATTGGAAACGCGAATCAACGAGGTGAACCAGAAGATAGTGGTAGAGAGGAGGAGGATGAAGACGTAGTATTTCTTTTGTCTCCGTTTTCTCGTGCCTCCTCCATCGGTGCTGCGACGCAGCAGCTCCGGCATTATTTAATTCGTGTACAAAAATGTCGATTTTTGAAAATACGAGCACGAGTAGGTAGGTGCGTAAGAAAATGCGTTAACAAGGTAACGCTTCTTTTACTCATACAATAATTACAATCTCATCGCCTTTTTCTCCTTCTTAGAGTAGAACACCGTCCAATATGATTTCGTTGGATTCACCCCGAAAACCGCGCCCTCGTCAGCGAACCAATAAACCCAGCTTCTTATATGCTCGTTATTTTTCATGTCGATAAACTTTGGTATTGCATCTGGGTCCATGAAGCGTGGATGTTCGTGTATGAATACTATGGAAGTACAAATTAACGCGAATAGCATGTATAACGTGGACACAGAGAAGAACATAGACATACAAAATAAAATGGCTCGTAAATCAGCGTAAAATATTTGTATGTCTTCGCCAAAGAGGTACGTGCACATCATGCAGTTGAATCCTAATATCGCCGATTGCCAAGTCATTCGGTAGCCAACATTCCAACACCACGTTTTATAATAACATCCTTTACACGAAGGACTCAAGGTGGCAAATAAGTAGTTCGCTCTGTAGGCAATTAATGTGTCTAATTGAATTCTTCCCAATACTGGTTTGTGATCCATCGCCGATGCCTCTTTCGCCATCTCGTGTTCGACAATTTGCGAAGAAAACTCGTGCAATACGTACGGATCGCCATGATAGTATCCATCTTTATGGGTCAGCGAACAGCATATAGGGCACGTACCTCGCACTGGGTTGTTCGTGAATGGACACTGTATTGTGTTGAAGTTTGTAAACACTTCCTCCTCTTCGGTTCTTTGGAACAAACTTTTCATGTTCCTCCACGGTCTCTTATCGAAACTCGATCGGATCTTACCGTATTTATCCGTGTCGAGAAGAACGTATGCGAACGCGCAGAACAAGAGCATTAAACCAGCCACGCCCGTGGTGAAGTAAACTGTTTTATTTGAGAGGTAGAAGTGAAGGGAAAAGAAGTCAGCAAAAGAGAGAGAAAGAGAGAGACGAAAATATGACTGGAGAGGAATAAAGTATTAAAAAAGACGCACTCCCGAGCAAGTACATGTACGTTGTTTTCTCAGAAAGCAGAACGACGCGCAAGAACAGAGTGCATCCGACGGGGATGTACACGCGCCATCGCATACTGTTTACGATACCAAACGGTTGGAAAGCGACTTGGAAAACAGTCATAATATAATTTTTGAAAGTTGACCAAAATAACGAAGAGAAAAAAGTGAAGAAAAGCAAGAGAATTCGCGAGTTTTTTTTCTCACTACAATATGTTTGTATTATAACGATCCTATGGTGTTACCTACCATACGTATTATTAACTCTTTGTATCATCTTCTTCCCACGCAGGGTTTTTCTTCATGATGACTACGTTTTCCAAATTTGAGGTGATTGGGATGTATTTCC
>MDTE01071142.1_pt1 | contig 11522 bp, 11 predicted proteins | sample 811231 | NCBI WGS metagenome assembly MDTE01 (sample SAMN05326651, study PRJNA326480) | marine metagenome | isolation source: seawater | place: Indian Ocean: Red Sea | collected 2010
AAAACTCAGTAACTAACTTTCAACTAAGTAAATTTTATCGCCCTGAAAGTACTGATATTAAAGGGTTTTCTAAGAGTGGTACTATTGAGTGGGAATAAACAAATGTTTAGAAATATTTTTATTTATTTCATCATTTTTAATAGTAGCTTTATTGCTTCTAATCCTATAGATGAAATAGCCTTTAAGCATTCAGATAATCTACACAACTTTTATATTGAAATCTCTGGCGGAACGAAAGAAAAATGGGAAATAAATAAAAAAACTGGTCTCTTAGAGAGGGATCAAAAAAATGGCAGAGATAGAATAATTAACTTTTTAGCTTACCCTGGAAATTATGGTTTTGTGCCTCAAACTGTATCAGGAGATGGAGACCCTATTGATTTAATTGATTTAGATGAGTCTTTTCCTAGAGGTAAATTTAAAAAAATAAAGGTTATAGGAGCTATTTATTTTGAAGATAAAAAAGATGTTGATTATAAGTTTATAGGAGTATCTCCAACTGGCACTTTTAAAGATATAAACTCTATTGAAGATTTACTCTATGAAAGACCTTCAGCTTTAGAAATATTAAAAACATGGTTTTCATCATATAAAAAGCCAGGAAAAATGATTTTTTTCAGATATATAAATAAAGAAGAAGCTTTGACTATTTTAGATGAGGCCCATAAAAAGTGGGTAAGGAAAAAAAGGAAAAATTAAATTAGTAAACATCAGTTGCTATATAACGGGAGAAATAGATGTTTAAAGGATCATGTCATTGTAAAAAGATTCGTTTTCAAATAGAGACAGAGAATATATTTGAGGATGTATATAGATGTAATTGCTCATTATGTAGAAAGAAATCCATTGTCATGAAACCAATATCTCAGGAATTTTTTACTCTGTTGGAAGGCAACGAATATTTAGGTTTGTACAAATGGAATAAAAATATTGCAGAGCATTATTTTTGTAAACTTTGCGGAGTTTACACTCATCACAAGAGAAGAAGATATCCCGATCAGATAGCAATAAATTTTGCTTGTCTTGACGGTTTAGATTTGCCTAAAGATATTACTATAGTCTTAGTAGACGGTGCTAGCCATGATTAGTTATTTACTGGTTAATCTTATCAATGACTGAATGAAATAAAATGGAACTTATAAAAAAACAAAAAAACAGATAACCAAAAACTTATTTATTAACTTTGAAATATTAATTAGTAAAAGATAATTTATTAGAAAGACATTTTGCAAAATACTCACTTCCTTTTTCTGTAAAGTGGTAAGCATCATAAAAAAGGCTGCTTGAATCAACCTTTTGAAAACAGAGTGATACGTCTATCAAAAGGAGATTAGAAAGCATTGCTGCTTTAACTGTTATTTCGTTATATGAATCCATAAGCCATTTTGCTTGTTTAAATGAAAGTCTCTTATTGTTGATTATTGGAGTTGACCTTAATTCCGTTTTTATTGGAATGTGGTTTTCTTCAAAAGCATGAGGCTGAGTTAAGATAACTATTTTAGAAAGTTTGTTATTTATTGTTTCCTTAAATTTTTTAAAAACTTCAATTTGTGAATTTAAAATTGAATTTTTCTCCTTATTCCAATATTTTTTTAGTTCTTTCTCTTTAATCAAAGGTATTTGATTATTAAGGGATACTTGCGCCTTATAGAAAGAAAAATAGTCATTTGACTTTATATTATTCCAAATAAGCGCAAGAGTGTAAGAATGAGTTAGTGCTAACCTATAGAAACCTTTGGGATTCTGATTGAATAAGCCTTCAGGTCCTCTGGAAAGATAGGCACTGAGATTATTAACTCCATCCATTATAAATATAAAGCTTGGCTCCATCTGATAATTGTTTATAACAAAAGCAAGATTTTTTAACGTGTGGGAAGAATTCAACCTGCTTTTACCGAAATTTATTGTGGGAGTTTCTAGCAAATCAGGCCATCTTTTATTTTCTGTAACCAAAGCACATTCAGTAGTAGACCCCCCTAAAGCAATAGCATACTCATCATTTAATAATATATTTTTAGTTTTTTCTGGCCCAACAATGGCTCCATAACTATCTGTCCTAAAATAAATAACGTCGGTGTTACCATAAATCTTTGATACGTTTTTAAAGCTAACTGACTGATTTGGCTCATGAAAATAAGCTTCATCATAAGAAGGTACATAGGGGCTTTGCCAAGCAAATCTTAACATCAGCTCACACAGAATAAATAGTAAAGAGAAGTTAACTATAATAAGTTTGAAAGCTGTCATGACTTGTTTAAGTTGTTATTGCTATATTTTATTTATTTTAAACTTTAGAATTAAAAATAAAATATGAAAAAAGAGCAATCATTTGGCTTAATATTTGGATTAATTTTCTTTTTTTTAGGCCTTTATCAGTTAGTTTATATGAAACATGTAAACTTTTTATTCTTTGGATCTTCTATTTTGTTATTTTTTTTAGCCTACTTCTTTCCAAGAGTCCTTATACTTCCCAATAAGGCCTGGCTAAGGCTGGGAGAATTACTTGGTAAGATAATGACGCCTATCATCATGTTTATCATTTTTTTCTTTGTAATAACTCCAACATCTCTTACCTTAAAAATATTTAAAAAGCGTCTTCTCACCAGATACAAAAAAGCTCAAACTTACTGGGTTGATAGAGAAGAAAGTAAAACCGACATGACTAATCAGTTTTAAACTATATGAATCTGTTCAAAGAATTATTTATATTTATTCTAAAAAGAAAGAAATACTGGCTTTTTCCAATATTATTTGTATCAGCTCTTTTTGGAGGTTTGATAGTTATAACTGAAGGGTCTGCTCTGGCACCTTTTCTTTACACTATCTTCTAAATGTCAAAAATTTTAGGAATATCAGCCTTTTATCATGACAGTTCAGCTTGCCTTTTGGATGATGGTCAAATACTAACCGCAGTGCAAGAGGAAAGATTTTCAAGGATTAAACATGACCAAAGTTTTCCTTCACAATCAATAAAATTTATTTTAGAAGAAAATAATTTAAGTGCTGTAGATATTGACTATATTTCTTTTTATGAAAAACCTTTTCTTAAGTTTGAAAGGCTTATTGAAACCTATATAGAAAATGCTCCGCGAGGGTTTAATTCATTTAGAAAAGCAATGCCCATTTGGATGAAGGAGAAGCTTTATCAAAAAGAATTTCTATTTAAAAGTCTTCAGGAAATTTCAACTTCATTTTCTAAGAAAGATATTTTATTTTCTGAACACCATCTTAGTCATGCTGCAAGCGCATTTTATCCATCACCTTTTGACAAAGCTTTAATATTAACAATTGATGGTGTGGGAGAGTGGGCTACAACTTCAGTTGCATTAGGAGAGGAAAATAAGATAGATCTTATAAAAGAAATACATTTTCCACATTCTCTTGGTCTTTTATATTCAGCTTTTACATACTACCTAGGTTTTAAAGTCAATGGAGGAGAATATAAAGTAATGGGCTTGGCTCCTTATGGAGAGCCTAAATATAAAAATTTAATTTTAGATAATTTGCTAGAGATTAAGAAAGACGGTTCTTTTGGGTTAAATCAAGATTTCTTTAATTATTCTACTGGCTTAACTATGGTCAATGAAAAGTTTTGTAAGTTATTTTCCAAACAAGTAAGAAATCCAGAAAGTGAGTTACTTCAGTTCCATATGGATATTGCAGCTTCTGTGCAGTCTGTAATTGAAGAAGCTCTTTTAAAAATGGTAAGAGTTCTTTCTGCCGAACATAATCTTGAAAATCTTTGTTTAGCAGGAGGAGTGGCATTGAATTGTGTTGCTAATTCAAAGATACAAAATTCAGGTTTATTTAAAAATGTCTGGGTTCAGCCCGCAGCTGGTGATGCTGGTGGTTCCTTAGGAGCTGCGTTGGCTACCTGGCACATGCACTTAGATAAACCAAAACACAACAAGGGTAGTGATTCTATGAGAGGTTCTTATTTAGGTCCTTCATTTAGCCAAAGTCATATTGAAACTTTTTTAAATCAAAGAGGTATAAATTATAATCGCTACAACGAAACTGAAATGATTGAGCGAACTGCCATACTCTTATCAGAAGGCAAGGCTGTGGGTTGGTTTCAAGGCAAGATGGAATATGGACCAAGAGCATTAGGATCTCGTTCAATTTTAGCTGATCCCAGGTCAAATGAAATGCAGGAAAATTTAAATCTAAAAGTTAAATTTAGAGAAAGTTTCAGGCCATTTGCACCTTCCATATTAGAGGAAGATCTTTCTGATTGGTTTGAGACGGAAGTCAAAAGTCCTTATATGCTTTTCGTTGCTCAAGTAAAAAAGGACAAGCTGTTAAAAATCTCAGTTGAAGATAAAAAGATTAGTGGTTTAGACAGACTTAAAATCCAAAGATCAAAAATACCTGCTGTTACACATGTCGATTATTCTGCAAGAATCCAAACAGTAAATGAAAAATATAACAATAAGTATTACAAACTGATAAAAGAGTTTAAAAAGATAACCGGTTGTCCCATTTTAGTTAACACATCATTTAATGTAAGGGGAGAGCCAATAGTATGCTCGCCACATGATGCCTACACTTGCTTTAAAAACACAAACTTAGATTATTTGGTAATGGAGAACTGTATCATTTCTAAATGAGTTAGCTTTTTAATTATAGTAATTCTAGAATCCATCTCACATTGAGTGGGAATAAATTATGAATATATTTGAACTATCCTTAATTTTGTCTGCTTTGTTATGCTCCTTAGTTACTGGCTTTATACTTATTTTCGCCATTGTCGTAATGCCTGGGATCTCTAAGTTTGAAGATAAAGAATTCTTGCTTGCTTTTCAGCAAATAGACGGAGTTATCCAAAATAATCAACCATTTTTTTTATTAGTTTGGCTTGGATCAATTATCTCAGTGATAGTTACTATATTTAGTTCCCTAATTATCTTTGAATTTCAGAATTCTCTACCGATACTTTGTGTTTGTTGTATTTACTTATTTGGTGTTCAAGGGATTACCTTATTAATACATTTACCTTTAAACCAAAGAATCAAAAATTTTGACATTAATGAGTCAAGTATAGAAATGCTAAATAAAGAGCGCGAAAACTTTGAAGATAAATGGAATTTCTTTAACAAAATTAGAACAGGCATTGCATTTCTTGTGAGTCTTATGTTTATTTTGTTTACCTTTTTTTATTTTTAAAAAAATGAAACAAGCTCAGAAATTGTTAAATAAGCAATAACAAATCATCTAGAAGTAGAGAAAATGATCTCAAACACTTAACGATAATTTTTCAAAATTAATTGATATAATCTGATTTTTAATATGACTAAGTACCTCGATTATCTAATTTTATTTTTATCTAAGATTAAAAAAACATTAATTTTAGTAAGAATTAGACAAAGATTAAACAAATCAGTAACTAAAGAGAATCCGACCAAGCAGCAGTTAGAAATATACAATGAAGAGAGCTTTGCAAGGGAATTAAGTTTTTGGGGAGAACAAAATGCATGGCGTGAGTTAGAGCATCTTCTTTGTCTAAAAAGGGGTAGGGTCTTAGATATGTGCTGTGGCGTAGGTGGAACTATGCATAAGCTTAATAAATTCAAGGACATGGAAGTGCATGGATTTGATATATCTGAATTTTTGATAGAAAAAGCAATTGAATCTGGAATAAACGCTGATAGGGTAAAAGTTGCAAATGCTATAAAAACTGGTTACCCGAAAGATTTTTTTGACTACTCATATTCAATTGGCTCTTTGGAGCATTTCACAGAAGAAGACATTCTGCTTTTTTTGGAAGAAACAAAAAAAATAACAAGACATGAAACAATGCATCAAATTCCTGTAGCAAGAAACGAAAGATTTAATGGCTGGCTAGAACTCGATCAAAGTTACTTTAATATGCCACAAGAGTGGTGGAGGATAAAATTCAAAAAATTTTTTAAAGACGTTCTTATAATAGACTCTTCATGGGAAGATCCCATTTCTTTAGGAAAGTGGTTTATTTGCAAGTAGCATGAAAAATAAAAGTGTCCTTATAACTGGCGGAATGGGATTTATAGGTCCATCTGTAATAAATCGATTAAAAAATAATAATAAAATTGTTGTCGTAGATAGATTAGATTATGGAATCCCTGATGATCTTAAAAATTCCATAAATAAAGATTTTGAATTTTTAGAGCAAGACCTCTCAGAGATAAGTAGTATTCATGAAAGGATAAAATCTGGAGAGTTTGACTCGATTATTCATATGGCATCATTAAGTTTGATTCCTGTTTGTGAAAATAAGCCAGATTATGCCTATATGTCGAACACTATATCTGCCTTAAATATTTTAAAATCTAATCTTAGTGGAGCAACTTTTTTAAATTTTTCTACTTCAGCAGTATATTCTCCTGCTAGCATAAATCATGATGAAGAAGATAATTTTGACCCTATCGACATCTATGGTTGGACAAAAAAGCACACTGAAGATTTAGCTAAATTCTATAGCAGAAAATTAAACTTCCCTGCAATAAATATTAGACTTGCTAATGCAATCGGTTATGGAGAAACTAATTTAAAATTATTTGGTGAAATATTATTTCAGATAGAAAAAGGCAGCAAAAAAATTAAGTTAGGAAATCTGTCTCCTAAAAGAGACTATATTCACACAGAGGATATATCATGGGCAGTTGAAAAATTAATTGATTCAAATTCTGTTACAAAGGGTCAATTCGAAAGTTACAATATTGGAACAGGTCACAAACCAGTATCGGTAAGAGAAGTTTTTAATTTAATAAATGATGTTCATAAGGGAAAACTGATTTTATGCGAGGATAAAAAGAGGAAAAGATCAGCAGATCAAGAAAGAGAACTGTTGGCTATAAATATAAAAAAACTTAAAAAAACTTTACCTAATTACAGACCAAAAAAAATTGAAGATTTGATAGAAAAAATTGTTTTAAACCCTGGCTTGAGAGTAGGAAATAACTTTATCGAAGATATCTACTATAAGGAATAAAGTGAGAAATATAAATATTTTAGGAGCGGGTTACGTAGGGTTAACTTTAGGCATTTTCATAGCAAACCAAGGAAAAAAAGTTAACATAATTGACATTGATCAGTCAAAAATTGAACAACTTAAATCAGGTAAAAGCCCAGTGCATGAAGAAGGAATTCAAGATGCTTTGGATTTCGCCATCAAAAATAAAAATATAAATTTTACATCCAATACTGAAATTAAATCTTCATTATGGGTAATAGCTATTTCCTATTTCCCAGGGAAGCCTGAAGAGTTTATAGATGTAATTAAGAATATTAAATATGATCCAGAATTTATTCCAACAATAATGATTAGGACAACAATTCCTGGAGGTTTCATAAAAGAGAAAATAATCCCCTCCTTGGAAGATCACTTTGGCGGAAAATTAGATCAAAAGTTCCATATTGTTAGTGCCCCAGAAAGATCACTCTCTGGAAACGCTATTAACGAGCTTAGAGATTTACCACAAATAATTGGTGGCTCAGATGATTCAACAAAAAAAGCTTCTAAAGCTTTTGAAAGTCTTGGCATAGATGTAATAAGTTTGCCGACTTACGAATCTGCTGAATTAGTCAAATCTTTTACTAATTTTTCTAGATTGGTTCAATTTAATTTATCTAATTACTTGGGAACTTTATGTTCATTACATGGAGTAAATGAAGAGCTTTTATTAAAAGCAATTAAAGATAACTACCCTAGAATGGATTTTTTGAACGTTTCCGGACCTGGCGTTGGCGGATTTTGTCTCCCTAAAGATGCTTTAGTTATGCATGATAGTCTGTCGGAAAATAAAGAGCTAAGTAAAGATTTTGAAGAAATAGCAAATTTCCCTTTGATGCAGTTCAACCTAAATGAACAGATCATAAAATACAATGCAAATAAAATTTCATTACAAATTGATAAAGGCAGTAGGATATTAGCTTTGGGAATAGCTTTTAAAGGTTTTCCTCATACGGACGACACTAGAGATTCAGTTGGAGTTAAAATTGTCAATCATCTAAAAACTCAAAATTTTAATGTTGAAGTATTTGATCTATCAGTTTCTCAAGAAAAAATTAATTCTTTAGGTTACAAGTATAGTGATCTAAACAATTTGAAAGACTTTGATGCAATTTTATTTCTAAATAATGACAGGAGATACACAGACGTCATAAATCGTTGTCTATTAGAGGATCAAATAAAAAAAGAATATTTCATTTATGATCCTTGGAAGATTTTTTTAAAGAATGACAGACTTATTCTAGAAAAGTCAGTTAACTTATCTGAACAAAAAAGATAAATGTGTGGCTTTTTAGGTGTTTTCAAAAAAAAAAATATCAATGGCAGTTTTGCTTGCGATGAAAAATTATTAGCTCATAGGGGACCTGATGAAGAATCTTTTTTTGTAGATAAGAATTATGCTTTGGCATTTTGGAGGCTATCTATTGTTGACGCTAGCAAAGGACAGCAACCAATGGAAGATAAAAAATCTGGAATAAAAATTCTTTTTAATGGTGAAATATATAATTATAGAAACATTAAGAAAACATTAATATCAAAAGGATATCTTTTTGAAACTAATTCTGATACTGAAGTAGCAATTAAAGCCTATTTAGCGTGGGGGTTAAATGCTTTTGAAAAGTTTGAAGGCATGTTTTCTATTTGCATTATAGATTCTAAAAAAAATGAGATTTGTCTCGTTAGAGATAGAATGGGCGTTAAACCTTTATATTATGCCCATCACAATTCTGATTTAATTGTGGCATCCGAACAGAAAGCAATTATCAAAACCATTAATGTCTCTCCAAAAATAAATAAAAATTCTTTAAGAGACTATCTTCTCTATCAATCTGTTCTTGGAAAGGAAACTCTTTTTAAAGGAATATATAAAGTGCCCAAAGGGACAATTATGACCTTTGACCTATCTAATCAAGAATTAATTTATACACAAGAAATTGAAACTACAAAAAAAGATGAGGATTTTAAAAATTATACTGATTATAAAAAAGCACTAAGGTCATTAATAATAAAAGAGACAAAAGATGCTCTCGATACAGACCTAGATATTACTTTTCAATTAAGCGGAGGAATAGACTCTAATCTAATTTTGGGTATAGCGAGGAAATTTTTTCCAGATAAAAAAAAATTCTCTGTATCTTCAGTCATTGAGGGAAATTTTGATGATGATGAAGAAAAGTATATTAAAAAATCTGTAAAACATTTTGCTACTGAACATAAAATTATTGAAATAAGCTCAAAAAATTTTTTTAATAATCTTGAAGATTCAATTGAATTTTTAGATGAGCCAGCAGGGGATCCTGGCGTTGTTGCTCAATTTATAGTTAATGAAGAAATAAGCAAATATTCAAAAATCGGCGTGGCAGGACAAGGAGCTGATGAGTTGTTTTTTGGATATATGAGAAACTTTATTACTTACATTAAAGACTCTAAGAAAAAATCTTTATTGTCATCGGAATTTTTTGATGGCTGGGAAGATTACCTGCTAAGTTTTGAACTTGAAAATGAAATTTCTTCAAGACTAATATATTTTCAAAAAATGAGAAGATTCAACATATACGAAGGTTCTGATGAAAATATCAAAAGTTTAAATGAAAAACTTGTTGAAAAAAGCTTGAAAGATTTTAACGAAATTTCAAAAAGGTCTAATTCATTAAATTTATTTATGCTTAATACTGAATTAGATATTCAACTTCAGGCTTTATTACAAATGGAAGATAGATCCTCTATGAGACATTCAGTAGAAACTAGAGTTCCTTTTTGTACTTCTTCAATTTTAAATTTAGCTTCTCAAGGCTCAATAGATTGGAAGTTTGAAGGTGGCTTCCCTAAAGGAATTCTAAGAGATTCTTTCAAAGATTTAATACCATCTCATATACTTAGCAGAAAGAAGAAAGTTGGTAGGCCTATTCCCCTGAAGAAATGGCTTACAGAGGATTCGCACGGAAAGGATTATTTAAATCTTCTTGATGAGAATAAAGAATTAATAAATAGTTTATTTGGTGCCAATATATTAAGTTATGCATTTAATCACCCAAATTTGTATGATAGGACTATATGGGCTCTTCTTTCGATGATTTTATGGATAAGAAAGTACAAAGTTTCATTTTAATTAAAAAACCATGATGATTTTCTCAAAAATTCACTCTTTTTATTGGAGATTGATAAACAAAATAGTTAGAACATACAAAAAAAGAGTTTGGTCTGTCGTTCCTGCGAATAATTCAACAACTTTTTTCAAAAAAAAATCTCAATTATTTGATCCACATTTGGTTGGAGCAGAAACTTTGGGTAATCAAATGAAGAAACCTGATGCATCTTATGACGCTCTGAAAGTGCTAGAAAAACTCTCTAGGAACAATGATATTGACTTTGTGATAGATTTTTATAAAAAAGGGCTAGAAAATTTTGGAAAGGATTGGAGGTACGCTGATATAAATACAGCTTTAATTACTATAGGAAAAAATATAAAAGTTGAAAATTATCTAGAGATTGGAGTACGGAGAGGACGATCAATGGCAATGCTTGCCTCCCAGTGTCCAAATGCAAATTTTTATGGTTTTGATATGTGGATAGAGGACTACTGTGATTCGCCTAATCCTGGACCAGATTTTGTCAAAGATGAATTAAAAAAAATTGGGTATTCTGGAAATATAGTTTTTCACAATGGAGACTCAAAGAAAACAATCCCTAAGTTTTTTAAAAAAAATAAGGATTTATTTTTTGACGTTATCACTGTTGATGGAGATCATTCATTGGGAGGAGCGAAAAGAGATCTTAATAATGTTATTTCGAGACTAAAAATAGGCGGAATACTTGTTTTTGATGATATATCATCACATGAACATTCATATTTAAATAAGACTTGGCAGAAACAAATTAAGAATAAAAAAAATTTTTATACATACGAATACACAGATCTTGGCCTAGGCATAGCAATTGCAATTAGAAAATATTAAATACTTTTCTTAAAACTAATTCACTATGAATACTTCCAAAAAAAAAATCCTATTAATTAGCCCTGATTTTCCTCCTCCTTTAGTTGGAGGATCATTAGTTTGGCTTTTAAATTTACTAACTAATTGTCCCGAAGATTTTGATGTTCTTACTGGCCCGAAAGATGATTCGTTCCAAGAAATATTTCAAGATTCGAAAAGAAAGAGGATTTATAGAAGTATGTTTATAAAAGATTCGCATGATCCCTCTAAGTTTCAACTTTTATTGATGTACTTTTATATGCCTCTTTGGATGGTAATTAAAAATTTCAAGGAAAATTACTCAGCTGTTCTCGTTAATCCAGGCGCTGTGGGAAACAGTATTTTATTTTTAGTTGGAAAAATTTTTAATATAAAGGTTATAGGAGTTGGTCATGGTGAAGAAATTACTGTCCCACTTTATGGCAAGGGATTAAAAAACTTTATTAAGAGATTAATAATTAAATTCTCTTATAAATATGCTTCTGGTTTTATTGTTGTATGTCATTTTTGTAAAAGACTTTTAAACGATTTAAATGTAAAAAATGAAATGATTGATG
>MDTE01157894.1_pt1 | contig 11522 bp, 11 predicted proteins | sample 811231 | NCBI WGS metagenome assembly MDTE01 (sample SAMN05326651, study PRJNA326480) | marine metagenome | isolation source: seawater | place: Indian Ocean: Red Sea | collected 2010
GCTGTGCGGGCGCGGCCTCTGGGTCCGGGCAGGGGATTCCTACCCGACACAACCTGCCTTCAGGCTGCGTACGCAGACGAATTTCTTCTTTGGTTCCCGCCGGCACGGACGCCGCCAGCGCGGCGGGGATGTAGGTACCCGCGCCACCAAGCAGTCCCAGCAATAGGGACCAAGCGCAGGCTCTTATAGTCACGCCTTTCACGTTTCAATCTCCGTCAATCTCCGAAGGGGGGGGCCGAAGCGGCGCGCAGTATAGCGACGCTACGCGGTGGCGTCGAACAGCTCTCGACCGATGAGCATGCGACGAATTTCGCTGGTACCCGCGCCGATCTCGTAGAGCTTGGCGTCGCGCAGCAGGCGTCCGGCCGGATACTCGTTGATGTAGCCATTGCCGCCCAGGGCCTGCACCGCTTCCCCGGCCATCCAGGTCGCCTTCTCGGCCGCGTATAGAATGCAGCCGGCCGCATCGAAGCGCGTGGTCTGACCTGCGTCGCAAGCGCGTGCCACCGCGTAAACGTATGCGCGGCAGGCGTTCATGGTTGTGTACATGTCGGCGACCTTTCCCTGCATGAGCTGAAAAGTGCCGATGGGCGCACCGAACTGCTCGCGCTCATGCACGTACGGCAGCACCAGATCCAACGCGCTGCGCATGATTCCCAGTGGGCCCGCGGCCAGCACCACGCGCTCGAAATCGAGACCGCTCATGAGGATGCCAACCCCGCTGCCTACGCCGCCCAGCACCTGAGTCTTCGGCACCACACAACCATCGAATATCAGCTCGCAGGTGTCGGAGCCGCGCATACCCAGTTTGTCGAGCTTCTGGGCCGTGCTGAATCCAGGCAAGTCCTTCTCGATGAGGAAGGCCGTAATGCCCTTAGGCCCCAGAGCGGGGTCGACGGTGGCATAGACCACCAGCACGTCTGCGCCTGGGCCGTTGGTTATCCACATCTTGGTGCCATTGAGCACGAAGTGATCGCCCTTCTCCTGGGCCCGCAGCCGCATGCTGACCACATCCGAGCCCGAACCGGTCTCACTCATGGCCAGGGCGCCCAGCGCCGCTCCAGACACAAGATCGGGCAGATAGCGTTGCTTCTGCTCGGAGCTGCCGAAGCGCCGAATCTGATTGACGCACAAGTTGGAGTGCGCGCCATAGGACAGCCCCACCGAGGCCGACGCGCGGCTTATCTCTTCCATGGCCACGCAGTGCGCCAGGTAGCCGAGCCCAGCACCACCGAATTCTTCTTCCACCGTGACACCCAGAACGCCCAAGGCACCAAGCTTTGGCCAGAGGTCCCTGGGAAACTCATTGTTGGTATCAATCTCACCCGCCAGGGGCGCTATCTCCGCAGCAGCGAACTGGCGCACGCTCTCGCGCAGCAGATCCAGGGTCTCACCCAGGCCAAAGTTGAAGTCCACGTCACTCATTGCTTCCGCCGCATAACTTGACGCGCCTAGGGTACCCCATCTGGGTGCTCACGCCCTTTCACGGGTAGACTAGGCTGATGAATCGTTGGAGTGCAGCACTTGCCGGTTGGCTTTGCATGAGTTTGCCCGCCTGGGGTGCGGCACAAACCAACATCGCCGCAAACCTGGCGACCGAATGTCACGCACAGAGCCTGCTGCAGCCAGCAAGTACCCAAGCCTGCGATGAGCTCATCGAGTTGGCGACTTCCCAAGCAGTAGCGCCAAACCTGCTAGCTGCCGCCCACACCAACCGCGGCGTGATCGTGGGCCGATCGGCAGCGGCCAGAGCCGATGAGGAGGGCCTGCAGGTAGCGCTGGAAGATTTCATCGCCGCTGCTGAACTGACCCAAGATAGGGCGGAACCACTGTTGAATCAGGCAGTGGTCCTCATCTCGCTGCGACGAGCGTCGGAGGCGCTGGTGCGCCTCGAAGCAGTCATCTTGCTGCCGGGGGAGGGCGCGGCTGCCTGGCGCCGCGCGGCGCTGCTCAACCGCGCCATCGCTTTACGCAGTCTGGGTGCGCTGGATGAAGCCCACGAGAACCTGGAAACGGCGCAGGCACTCGCAGAACTCGGGCCACTTCGCCAAACCGTGGCGCCGTCGCCCCAGTTTTGACCGGCGGGCTACTGGTAGATTCGTTGCACCCGTGGCGATACGCCCGTGAGCACCTCGTAATCGATGGTGCCCGCCAGCTCCGCCACCTGCTCCAGTTCGATGGTGGGCCCGAAAAACTCCACCCAATCCCCGGACGCCGCGTTGGCGCCGGTCACGTCCACCAGGGTGAGGTCCATGGACACTCTACCCACCACGGGGCAGCGCACCCCCCCGACGCCCACCTGGCCCCTATTGGACAGGCTCCGGATCACCCCGTCCGCGTATCCCAGCCCCACGGTTGCTATGCGGGCCGGCCGGTCGGTGGTGTAACTGGCGCCATAGCCTATGGTCGAACCGCTAGGGTGGTCACGAACCTGCAGCACCAAGCCCTGCAGACTGGCCACACAGCGACGCTGGCCGGTATGCCCAGCGCTGTATAGCCCGATGCCCGGACGCGCAACGTCCCCGCAGAATTCCGCACCGAGCTGCATCCCCGCCGAGTTGCCGATGCTGGTTGGCAAATCCGGAAAACGCTGCGCTACCTGCACGAAGCGCTCGAGCTGCAGTCGGTTGTTCGGATGATCGGGCACATCGGCACAAGCCAGATGGGTGAGCAACAGCGTGGGCGAGAAATCGGCAAACAACCCGGGCGTCACATCGTGATCGAAACCCAGGCGGCCGATCCCGGTGTCCACGTGGATAGCCATGGGCCGGTTCGCATGACGGCGCCAGGCCTGCAGCTGCTGGGGATTGTTGATCACGGGGATGAGGTCAGCGGCAGCAAGCTGCGCCGCCGTCTGATCGGTGGGCCCTTCGAAAACGTAGATTGCGGCATTGGGAAGGTGGGGCCGAAGTGCCGCGCCTTCCTCCGCCTGAGCAACAAAAAAAATGCCGCAACCGGCCTGCGCCAGAGCTGGAGCTACTGTTGCCGCACCCAGCCCGTAAGCATCCGCCTTCACCACCGCCGCGGTATCGCCTGCGTGCAGAGCACACAGATCTGCGTAGTTGGCCGTTAGCGCCGCCAAGTCAACCAGCAGCCGGCCTCGCACGGCTAGCGCAGAGTGTTGATGTATGCCACCACGTCGTCGATCGCCTTGTCATCTGCAAGCACCATGGCCATGGGCTTCATCTGCATGCCGTAGATATCGCTGGCGTCGTAGGCGCGCATACCGTTCTTGAAGTTCTTCAGCTGAGCGACCATATACCAGTCGCTCTGGCCGGAAAGCCGCGGGCCGCCCAGGGCTTCGAGACCTTCGGCAGCCGGGCCGTGGCAGGCCACGCACAAAGCATAAGCCGCCTTGCCCGCCTCTGCATTACCCTGGATCGTGATTGGCGCAGGATCCGCCGGCAACGTGCCGATGTACTCAATGAGGTTCGCCTCCTGCTCGGGCGTAGCCACCGTCATGGCCATGGGCCGCATCTGCATACCCGGAATGTCGCCCGGGGCGGTTCCTCGGGTACCGGCTTTATACGCGGCAAGCTGGCGGCGGATGTACCAGGGCTCCTGACCCGCGAGGCGAGGTGCGTTGAGTGCCTGGTTTCCCTCACCGTTGGCGCCGTGGCACGCAACACATATGGCGTAAGCCGCTTTTCCTGCCGCTACATCAGCAGCAACCCCCTGGCTCAGCAATAGTGAGACAGCCAAAGTCAATATGGCACCGAATGGCACACCCATGGGCGCATTTCCTCCAAACTAGTTGATTACGACAGGTAGAGCCGACGCTAATCTTTTCGCCAGAACGCCAACCATGTGCGCCCTGCAGGCGCTCCACGGCGTTCACCCTGGCGGCGATCCGACGTCATGCCCTCGCGCCGAGCACGCAGCTCGAACAAACCTTTTGCGCTGCGCCGACGCTCGTCGCTCGCACGGCGATCATTCCCCGATCGCCGCGACCACTCCGGGGCAAAATCCTGTGCCCCTACACCGGTTTGTGTCTTCATCCGTTTAAGTTACCGGTTACGAGCCGCTGACTATAGCGGCACGAAACGAGAAAACAAGCCGCGCTAATGGGCCCGCAAAGGATCCAATTGCACAGCCGGCTTGCTGCTCGCACTGCCCCAGGGCGCGCAGCCGCCAGTGTCGCATTCCTGCATGCATCCGATTTCGTCGCCAAAGCCGAAAAATCACTAAACGTACCAAGGCGCGATGTGCAGGCGGATTATCCGGTGGCTCAAGTAGACGACAAGCAATTGGTCAACATCTCGTCCAGGCTGGTGAGAGTCACGCCCAAAAGTTGCGCGGAAGCGGTGGGGTCAATGGCATCATCGTGATCCAGCACTCCGAGCATGGCCCGGGTTACCGGCGGCGGTGTAGCAAGCCGCTCCAGCAACCAGGCCAACGCCAGGCCCCAACCCAGCGGCAACGAGATCAACCACGTGTTGCGACCCAGCACCCGTGCGGCGCGCAGCGTCAGTGCGGCACGCGTCAGGCTTTCAGGGCCCGCAAGATCCAGCGTGCCGGCCACCGGCTCGGAAGTCTCCAGGCTCGCCACGATAGCGTCGATGAGGTCGCCGGCGTACAAAGGCTGTTCCAGGCTCGTGGCCCTGAACAACAGGTTCAGCCGGCTGCGCGCACGCTTGGCCAGCGCGGCGCTCGCGTAGTCCCCTTCGCCCAGCACCATGGGTACCCGCAGCACCCGTGTAGGCGGCGCCCCTTCGAGAAGGATCTGCTCGGCGTTGCCCTTGGAGGCCAAGCAGGCGTTTGCCGATTCCGGTATGGCGCCGAGAATGCTCAGATACACCAGGCGCTCCACCCCCGCAGCACTGGCGGCCTGGGCCAACACGCGGCAGGTTTCTTCGTGAGCCTGTCGATAAGCGCCCGCCCCGGGCTCCTTGATGATCCCCACCAGGTGCACCACGGCGCCGGCCCCATCCAGCGCCTCGAACATCGCCTGGTCATCCAGGTAGTCGACCACCATCACTTCCACCTCGCCCGCTTCGGGCAGGGCTCGAATGCGCTCTGCTGCGGACGGCGAGCGTACCAATGCCCGGACCCGCCATCGGCCCGACACCGCCCCCAGCAGGCGCCGGCCCAGATTGCCGTTTGCACCCGTAATGACCAATGTACCGCGCACTGCTTCTGCTTATGACTTCCGCCGTTGATACAACACAGCATTGTGCGGCCGCGGGCCGGTCGCGGACAAGTCGGCGCTCGGTTACATTGAGCAGATGGCTGCCTCACCCGCTTTCCAGCGCTGGGCCAACGCGCTGACCCTGCTTCGTCTGCTTAGCATGTTGCCGTGCGCGTGGGCCGTGGTCGCATCGAATTGGGCCGTCGCCGCTGCACTGTTTGTCCTGGCGGTAGTCACCGATCTGGCAGACGGCCCTGTGGCCAGACGGGCCGATACCCCAAGCGCGCTGGGCGGCCTGTTCGATCATGGCACCGACGCGCTGTTTGTAGTGGTGCTTCTCTTCGCCCTGAACTCACACGCGTACATCCCCTGGGTTCTACCCGGTTTGGTAGCCATTGCGTTCGCCCAGTACGTTTGGGACTCCCGCGCCCACTCTGCCAAACCGCTGCGCGCAAGCTGGCTGGGCCGATGCAATGGGGTTGCCTACTTTGTGCTGGTGGGCATCCCGGTCATACGCAATGCCCTGAGCCTGCAATGGCCCGACGATCTGCTCATCACCATCCTGGCGTGGGCACTGGTCGCGACCACCTTGGCATCCATCGTCAATCGATGGCTGTCCTACCGGCATACCCAGACACCCTGACTCAATCGGAGCGGAAGAAACCGCGCGCCAATACAGTACACTGTGGCAAAACCATAGTGACGGAGATGCACATGCGAATTTCCATGCTCTTGAGCTACGCGGGCGATTTCAAGGAAGCCGCCCGCGAGGTGGCCGAACTGGAGCGTGCCGGCCTGGACCTGGTCTGGGTACCCGAGGCTTACTCCTTCGATGCGCCCAGCGCCATGGGCTATCTGGCCGCACGTACGGAGCGCGTGGTGATCGCGTCCGGCATTCTGCCTATCTATTCGCGCACACCCACCCTACTGGCCATGACCGCCGCCGGCATCGACAACCTGTCCGACGGCCGCTGCATGCTGGGATTGGGCGCATCGGGCCCTCAAGTCATCGAGGGTTTCCACGGCGTTCCCTACACTGCGCCGGTGGGCCGTATTCGCGAGATCATCGAAATCTGCCGGCAGGTGTGGCGGCGCGAACGAGTCACCCACGACGGCGATCACTACCAGATTCCGCTGCCCCAGAACCAGGGTACCGGGCTTGGCAAGCCGCTCAAGCTCATCAACCATCCGGTCCGTGAGGAAATCCCCATCGCGGTGGCCTCGCTGGGCGAGAAAAGCGTCGCCATGACCGCTGAGCTCGCCGACGCCTGGCTGCCAGCCTTCTATAGCGCAGATGCAGCGGATGCGGTGTGGGGGGAAGCTCTGCGCGCCGGGGCCGCCAAGCGCGACCCGAACCGCGCGCCGTTGGAAGTATTCGCCGGGGGCGGTGTGGGCATTGGTACTGGACTGGAGCACCTGCGCAACCGAGGCAGAGCCGGGGCGGCTCTATATATAGGCGGAATGGGCGCACGCCAGAAGAACTTCTACAACGACATATTCAGCAAATCGGGTTATGCGGCCGAAGCCAAGCGCATTCAGGAACTCTATCTGGCGGGCGACAAGAAGGCGGCGGAAGCGGCCATTCCGGACAGCTACCTGGAGAAAAACTCCCTGATCGGGGAGGAGGGGTTCGTGCGCGACCGGCTGCATGCCCTGCGCGAATCCGGGGTGACCTCCCTGAACGTCGGCTTCGTGGGAGACACCACGGCCGAACGGGTGAAGACCTGCGAGAAGCTCCGCGAGATCGTCGACGACCTTTAGCGCTGCCGACGAATAGGAACTCTCAACACGTATGAGGTTCTAAAAAAGCGAATCAGGAAGGCGCGTCATGCATCAAACCGCCATCGCAGTCGTCACTTCAGTTCTAGTGTGTTCAAGCCCTCTCGCAGGGGCCAAGTCCGCCACGCTGTTCGGCATCTGGCAGCTCAACAACGAGCTGACCGCCGAGGTCCAAGACACCCGCAGCGGACCGGACTTTTCCGCCACCAACGTGCAAACGACGGTGTCTGTAGGCGGCATTCCCCTACCCACCGGGAGGACCCGCTCGCAGGGCGAATACTCGAGCATCCCGAGCCGCGACCCGGACGTGTTGCGTTGCGCCGTGCTAACCATCGAGCCGTTGGCCGACGACGTGCTCCTCACCTACCAGGGCGTGGGCAGCGAAACGCTGAAAAAGGGCAACGTGCAGGGCACCCGCACCTCGTGGTCCAAGCGCAAGCTCACCACCCGCTATGCCACCACCTCGCGAAAGGTCAGCCGTACCTTCGAAGTGCAGTCAGACGGCCGACTGCTGGTGACCGTGAAGCTCAATCCGAACCGCGCTAAAGCCGCCGTGCACAAACGAATCTTCGACCCGGTGGAATAGCGCTCACGCGCGACGCGTTCAGTTGCGAGTGGCTGCTGCCGCTCCCTATAAGCGTCCCACGCGCAGGCCGCCCAGAGCCAAAGGCAACTGCGCCAGCGGGTAGCCCTGAACCAACGCATGCGCGCCTGCTCGAGGCGCCACCAACAGCAACGCATGAGCATCTTTACGGGTGAGGTTTGCCGCGCTCTTGACGGCGCGCTCGCCTCACAGATCGGCGTAGGGAAAGCTTGGAATATCCGGCATGTGTATGCCGGCGCAGATCACACACCCACCCTGTTTCACACAATTCCGGGGCTTTACAGCGGGGAACGAATTGGCCCTAATTGGCAGTGTTGATGTGGAGGACAAACATGGGGCGCATGACATTGAGCGCAGCGATGCTCCTGCTGCTGGCGGGTTGCGAAGAACCGTTCATCGTGTTCCCAGGTGGCGAGCTCAGCGGCGAGCAAAGCGCGGTGCCAGAAGATTGGTCTCAGCTCGTCTCCATAGATACCGTGCAGCTGGAGACTCGGATGGACGATCCCTACTCCGTCAACATCTGGGCCGCGGGTGCAGGCAAAGACCTGTACGTGGCTACCGGCGAGGACGGCACCAACTGGACCAAACACATCGCAGATGATCCTGCAGTGCGCCTGCAGTCATACTCCAACGTCTACGCACTCAGTGCCAGACTGGTCGAAGAACCCGCCGAGCGGGCCCGCGCGGCACAGGCTTTCGTGGGCAAATACGATCTGGAGGTCGACGACAATTGGGTGCTGGAGGGAATGATCTTCCGCCTGGATCGCCGCTGAGCCCAATGAAGTTCAGCCCCGGCACCGCCATCGCTGTGATTATGGCGAACATGATCGGTACCGGCGTGTTCACCAGTCTCGGCTTCCAGCTTCAGGACATCCAATCGCCATTCGTGCTCATCATGCTCTGGGTCGTGGGCGGGATCACCGCCCTGTGCGGCGCGCTCAGCTACGCCGAGCTTGGCGCCGCGCTGCCCCGATCCGGCGGTGAGTACAACTTTCTGTCGCAGATCTATCATCCCGGCGCGGGATTCATCGCAGGTTGGATATCGGCCACCATCGGATTTGCCGCGCCGAGCGCACTGGCCGCCATCACTTTCGGCACCTACCTCGCCAGCGTGTTTCCAGACCTGTCAGCAACCTGGCTGGCCGGTGCCCTGATCATGCTGCTTGCCGTGGCTCACGGCGGCAGCCACCGGAGCAGTTCGCTGGTGCAGCGCGCGTTTACCGCCCTGAAGGTGCTGCTGATACTGGGTTTCTGCGCCCTAGCCGCGGGTTTCGCTCCGGAGCCTCAGCCCATTTCATTCGTGCCCCAGGCCGGCGACGGCGCCGTGTTGATCTCGGGAGCATTTGCGGTCGCGCTGATCTACGTAAGCTACGCCTTCACGGGCTGGAACGCGGCCACCTATCTGACGGGGGAGCTTGAGCGCCCGCAACAGACCTTGTCCGCCGTACTACTTGTCGGCACTGCGGGGGTCACCTTGTTATACGTGCTGCTCAACGCAACCTTTCTATGGGTGGCACCCATCAGCGCGATGGAAGGAAAACTTGAAGTGGGCTACATCGCGGCACAGCAAGCGTTCGGGGCTAGGGGTGGTGCGGTGATGGGCGTGCTGCTAGCGCTTCTGCTGGTATCCACGGTAAGCGCCATGATCATGGCGGGGCCCAGGGTGCTACAGGTGATGGGCGAAGACTACGGCGTCTTCCGGCTGCTGGCACGAACCAACGACGACGGCATACCCACCACAGCAATCTACGCTCAGTCGGCGCTTGCGCTCTTTTTCGTCTTGTCCGCATCTTTCGAGCGAATCCTGTTGTTCACTGGATTCACACTGAGTGTTAGTGCGTTTGTCACCGTTCTGGGGCTTTTCGTGCTCAGGGTCAGACAGCCAGATCTGGCACGGCCTTATCGAGTGCTCGGCTACCCGTTCACACCCCTGGTATTCCTGTTGGTTACCGGCTGGACCATGACCTTCATCCTGCTGCAGCGGCCGGTGGAGGGATTATGGGGAATTGCGATCATCGCCGCAGGCGGCGTGTTCTACGCGCTCAGCAATCGAAGGCGCTGAGGTTCAGCTTCCGCTCACACGGCGCTCATGCCCTTCCCAGAATGGCTCACGCAGGTCTTTGCGCTTGATCTTGCCCACAGGACTCTTGGGCAGAGGCTCCACGGTCAGCGTCACCGATCCCGGCTTCTTGTAGCTGCCCAGCTGATCCGACACCAGGTCGATCAGCTCCTGAGCATCCACCTGATCGGTATCTTCAACCACGCACACCGCGTGTGGCGACTCGCCCCATTTCTCGTGGGGCACGCCGAACACGGCGACCTCCACCACGCCGGGGTGGCTGGCGATCACATTCTCCAGCTCGGCGGGCCAGATGTTGAAGCCGCCGGAAATGATCATGTCATCGGCCCGGTCCACGACGTACAGATAGCCGTTGGCATCTAGTCTGCCAAGGTCCCCCGTTTTGACCCAACCATTCACAATGCGCTCTGCGGTGGCCTCAGGGTTATCCCAGAACTCGGTCATCTGGCCATCGGAGCGCGCAACAATCTCCCCTACCTCGCCAGCAGGTAACGGCTGATCCTCCTCATCCCAGATTTCTACCTCGGCAAACGGCAGCGCCAGCCCGCAAGCGCGCAGCGGCGTCGACCCGGGCACGTCGGCGAACCACTGACGCGGCCCCATCATGGCGATGGGTAGTACTTCGGTCTGCCCGTAGCCCTGGTAGAGCACATCACCAAATACCTCCCGGGCGGCGAGTGCCGTGGCGTCCTGGATGGGCGCCGCGCCGATCAGCAGGCACTTCAGAGCGCTGAAGTCTCGACCCCGGGCGGTGTTGTCGTGCACCAGGGCATTCATCATGGTAGGCACCATAAACCCGTAGCCGATACCTTCGCGTTCCATGACATCCAGCGTCTCGCCGGTTTCGAAGTGATCCAGCATCACGTTGCAGCCGCCGGCAAGCCAGGTGGGCAGATACTGGTAGCCGGACCCGTGGGAAATCGGACCAAGGTGCATGCACTTGTCGCCTGGCTCTACTGCGGGAAACGTGTAAAACCAGTCCCGGCCCGCGTCGAGCCAGGCCTTGTTAGTGTAGGCCACCCCTTTTGAAAGCCCGGTGGTGCCGCCGGTGTGGCGAATGATGAAATAATCGTCGTCGCGAATTTCGAGCCCCGGATCCTCATCGGACTGTTCCGCCAGCCAGCCCTCATATTCGCCGTCTCTGATCAGTACGTGTTCCAGTTGGGGCAACCGCTGCACCAGATCCTCCACTTCGTGAGCGTGGTCTTCGCTCACCACCAGCGCCCTGCACCCGGTATGACTCAGCATGTGCTCATGAGCTTCGATCCCGTTGCGCGGATACAACGGTACGCGCACCAGGTTGGCGATGGCCGCCGCGCCGAATAGGTCGGCGGCCTCCACGCAGTTGCCTTCCAGCACGCCGATCCGCTCCCCCGGCGCGAGCTTCAGGGAGCGAAGCCCATTGGCAAGGCGCAGCGAACGCTGCCAGGACTCGGCAAACGTCAATCGACGGGTTCCGTGGACTACCGCTTCCAGATCCGCGTAGTGGGACGCCGCGCGCGCCATGAGCGTGTGTACGCTAGGCATGTGTGATTCCTCCCACGCCATTGTAGCCATGCACGCACGCGGCAAGCCAATTCCATACGACCGTCAGACCATACGAAATTTTCGTGTGCGGCCCGATTTTGTGACATGATCACACGCTTAAGGCTTCTCCGAGATGAGACAGTTGGAACCCCGACGCTTATGAGCAACGACCAACCCTATCTCAAGCGCCTAGAGGAGCAGGCTTGCGAGCTACTGCTGCGCTCCCCGCGACTAAGCGTTTCGCAGGTTCTGGAACTGCTGGACATCAGCGACAGCGAGTTTCGCCAGATGCTCAAAGGCAACACCGAGATCGCCACGCTCATCGAGCAACGCAAGGACGGATGCCTGGCCACCACCCCGGTTGAGTCCAAGGAATGTCCGGTCTGTCATGACTGGTTCGTACC
>MDTE01088068.1_pt1 | contig 11521 bp, 12 predicted proteins | sample 811231 | NCBI WGS metagenome assembly MDTE01 (sample SAMN05326651, study PRJNA326480) | marine metagenome | isolation source: seawater | place: Indian Ocean: Red Sea | collected 2010
AAATTATTTTTAACAGATGCATTTGCAAGTTTTGATTTGATTGGAGGAACAAAAATAAACAATGATAAATTAATTCCAAATATTGGTGCAACTTTTGGTTTATCATTTACTCCTGCACATAGTGAAACTAAGTATTATCAGTGGGAGGATAAGGGTATTACCAATCTATCAGTCTATATTGATGATGATTATACTTTTAACCTAGGGAAAAATTATCAAGTTAATTTAGGTTGGATTTTAGATGTTCGAAAAATGATATTAGGTAAAGACCAGGATTATGAGATAAATGCAACTGCTGCTAACTACTCTCAGGACACAAATCTTACTCAAGAGTTAAGTTTGGTAACAAATTTTGCTTTTGAAAAAAAAATATCACAAGATCACTTTTTTAAATTTTACTTGGACAGTACCATCAGCACTCAAGAATTAATGAGTTTTTCTGGGAATTTTGCTTACAAATTTGCATTTTAATATTTAGCTAATTTTGGCTAAACAAAATGACAAATTAAAAAAAGATATAATAAATTACCCAAATAATAAGTGTATATTCAAAAAAAGATTTAATTAATTGAAGGTGATTGTCACTAAATTTTGAAATTAAAATTTTCCTCAAAAGATGAAAACCTATATGTACAGTCATTATCCCTAGAATAATTCCTAGTACTGTGTATTGAATTGGAAAATTTTTATAACCGAAATAGCCAGCTGCTATCAATGTCAACCATGAAACTTTTGATATAAATATTTTAAAAATCAAACCAGCTTTTTTACTAAAGACTGATTGAGTTTTTATAATTGAGTATGACCAAATAATCCCAATTAAAAAACTAAAATATTTTAAAATCATTCAATTACCTCTATTTCTTCAATGATATTCACAATTTTTTTTCCCTTTAAAACTGCATTTACTCTTGCGCATTCATAATAGGCAAATGAAGTTTCTTCAGCTATCTGTTTCATTTCTAAACATTTAGATCTACCAGCAGTATATAAATGCTCTGTTAATTTAGGGGGGTCACCTAAATACATCATAAGACCAATAACTTCTCCCTCTTTTTCAAAATCTGCTATTTCCTCAATTTCAGCAAGTCTATCTCCAACACCAATCTCAAAATTCTTAAATGCCACATAACCTTTGTAAGCAACAAAGGCTATTACTAAATAAAGTGCAATTTTTAACGTGCCCATTATGATTAATTATTTTGTTTCCTTAAAAATTAAACAAATACCATTATTACAATATCTTTTTCCCGTTGGCTCTGGTCCATCGTCAAAAATATGTCCATGATGAGCATTACAATTTTTACAGTGATACTCTGTTCTTGCATAACCTATTAAATGGTCTGTTTTTGTTTCGAAAACTTCAGGAAGTGCTTGGTAAAATGATGGCCAACCTGATCCACTTTCATATTTGGTTTTAGAGTCAAAAAATTTAACATCACAATTAGCACAATGATAACTTCCCACTCTTTTTTCATTATTTAATTCACTTGAACCTGCCGGCTCGGTACCATCTTCAAACATGACTAACTTTTGTTCCGCAGTAAGATTAGGATTTTTCTTATTCATAATTAAATTAATTTAGCACATGATTGATGTAAAAATGAATGCAATTCTACTAATTTATTGAAATCTTTGTTATATCCTCCCCCAAGAACACCGCAGAGAGGAATACCTTTTGAAAAAAAATTTTCTGTAACAATCTCATCTCTTTTTCTAATACCTTCATCAGAAATTTTTAGTTTTCCAAGACGATCATTAAAATGAATATCTACTCCTGCTATATAAAACACATAATCAAAATCCAATTTATTTAATTCACTTAAATTAAATTTAAGTATTTTAAGATATTCTTTATCCTCAGTATTGTTATCTAACTCAACATCAAGGTCACTGATAGATTTTTTTGCAGGATAGTTTGATCTGGAGTGCATGCTGAATGTAAAAACATTTTGATTATTTCTAAAAATGTCTGAATTGCCATTTCCTTGATGTACGTCTAAATCCACAATTAAAATCTTTCCTGCCAAACCTCTGTCTAACAGGTATTCGGCAGCTACAGCTACATCATTAAAAACACAATAGCCAGCACCTTCATTAAAGTTAGCGTGATGACTACCCCCAGCAGTGTTGCAAGCGATACCATAATTAATTGCAAGTTTAGAAGCTAACACCGTTCCTCCAGTTGCAACTAAAGATCTTTGGACAACACTATCTACTAACGGAAGACCTATCTTTTTTATTGCTAATTCATCTAAAGTTTTATTTTTAATACTATTTATATATGTTTCAGAATGAGCCCGTTTTAAAGTTTCATTTGAACATGGATATGGTTGGTGGAAATTTTTTACTATTCCTTTTTTTAATAAAAATTTTGCAAGCTCCTCGAATTTTTTAATTGGAAATTTATGGTCATCGCCTATTTGGGCATTATAATCTTTATGATTTACAATAGGTAGATCCATACTTAAATTCTCTGATAAATATAATTATAATTAAAATTTTTAATAAAATTAAAATTATTTGCAAATAACAATTCTTTAATTTTCTGGTTATTCTCAATAGATATTTCATTATGGTCTATCATTTCTACACAAATATATTTAATTGAGATTTTTTCAAAATTGAGAGTTTTAAGTACATTTAATTCATGCCCCTCAACATCTAAATTCATAAAATCTATATCAAAAAATTTATGATCGTTTAAAATTTTATCTAAACGTTTTGTTTTAATTTTTTTTTCAATTATTTCATCATCTTTAATGTTATGATGATTTTTTAAAAAATTTAGGTGATTTTGATCAAGGGTATTTTGTGTATTTAGTTCATCAATATAAAATAATCTTTTTTCTTCCTCAGAGTCTGAAATACCAATATTTATATTTATATCTCTTGGCCTCATAAAATTAAATAATTCAATTGTTAAAGGATTTAAATCAATATTAAGACCTGACCATCCTTTTTTGTACATTAGATAAGTGTTACTGTGTCTGGTTGGATGATAGCAACCAACATCCAAAAATTTTCCTTTAAATTTTTTATCAAATAAATTTAGGATATACTCATCTTCACCAAATTGAGACCCTTTATTTAAGAATTTAAAATTTCTTACATATATATTGTAAAAATAATAAAATTTTTTAAATGAATCAAATTTTTTAGATAGCTCTAACAAAAATGATTTGTTACTAGGCATTTTATTCTAAAATTTGTCTTAAAGGTTTGCCATTTACGCAAGACTCTAATGACTCAATCATTTGATTGTAAAAAATATTATAATTTTCGGCAGTAACATATCCAATATGAGGAGTTAATAGAGCATTAGGTAAAAATCTAAGTTTATTATTTTCTGGTAAAGGTTCTTTTTCGTAAACATCCAAACCTGCTCCAGCTATTTCGTTTGTCGATAGAGCTATAATTAAGTCATCTTCATTTATGATTGGTCCTCTTGAAGTATTGATTAAAAAGGCAGTTTTCTTCATTTTATCTAACTCTTTTAAAGTTATACAATTTTTGTATCTTTCACCACCTTGAACATGAATTGATAAAAAATCAGAATTTTTAATTAAATCTTCTTTGCTACATGGAAGTACCTCAAGTTTTTTACAATTATCTAAATTTAAGTTTTCACTCCAGGCCATCACCTCCATTCCAAAAGCTTTTCCAATTTTAGCTACTTGTGAACCGACTTTACCAAGACCAATTAAACCTAAAATTTTTCCCTTTAATTCAGTACCAATAGTTGTTTGCCAGTATCCTTGATACATGTTGTCAATTTCCTCCTTCAAATTTCTTGCAAGACCTAAAATAAGTGACCAAGTCAATTCAGGAGTTGGGTTTATATTCATTTCTGTTCCACAAACTAAAATTTTACGCTTTATCGCTGCTTCTAAATCAATTGATTTATTCCTTAAACCGCTTGTTACTATATACTTTAGTTTGGTAAGACTATTTATTAAGTTTTTTGTTATTGGTGTTCTTTCACGCATGATTAATAATGCTTCATAATCTGCAAGTTGTTCAATTGCATTATTTTCATCGATAAAAGGTTGACTGAAAATTTTAAACTCATATTTTCCAGACAATTTTTCTAAATCAACAAATTGTTGTGAAACATTTTGATAATCATCTAAAATTGCAACTTTAAGCATTTTTAACTTCCTTATTAGATAAGAACAAACCTAATATAATTAATACTGCTCCAATCAAGTGAAAAAATTGAAATTTTTCATTATATATCGCGATAGCCATTATTGTGCTAAACAAAGGAATTAAAGACAAAAATATACCAGCTCTATTCGCACCAATAATTGATACTGCACCTGCCCAACAATAATATGAACCTATACTTGGAAATAAAGCTAAAAAAAATAGTAGATATATTAAATTCATATCAAATTTAATAAATTGTCCTTGAGAATATTCATACAAATATTGAGGAAAAATAAAAATCAAACCAAATGTGCATAGTACATGTACTAAAGTAAGCAAAGGTAAATCAAATTTTTTCTTTTTCAAAAATGCAGAGTAAAGACCCCAAGAAACTACCCCTCCTAGCATTATTAAATCTCCTTTGTTGAAGTTGAGCGATAACAAGATATTTAAATCAAGTTTAGTAATGATTGACAAAATACCGAGAACTGCAAATATCAAACCACAAATTTGAAATTTATTTGTTTTTTCTATTTTAAATAAAAAACATAATAAAATTATAATTGCAGGGATTGCAGTGTTAAAAAGAGAGGCGTTAATTACTTGCGTATATACTAGAGAAAGATAAGTAAAAGAGTTAAATAAACCAACGCTTGTTAATGCTAAAAAAAAAAGTAAGGGTAGATTGCTCATTATTACTTTTTTGTAAACTATTATCTCTCTGTAGGTAAATGGAAGTAAAATTAACCAAACTAATGACCATCTAAAAAAAACTAATGTCATTGGAGGAATATTTGAAAATGAAGCAAATTTTCCAACCATAAAATTACCAGCCCAAAATAGTGTTGCACATACCAGCATTATATATGCTTTAGTACTTTGCATAATTTAATTAAATCTTATTGAGCTATAAGGATCTAAATTAAGATTTGTATTTTCTTTAGCTATCATTCCAGAAACAATCTTTCCAGATATTGGTCCCAATGTCCATCCCAAATGATGATGACCAAAACAATAAAAAACATTTTTGTAGTTTTTTGATGGTCCAATGACAGGTAAAAAATCAGGTAATGTGGGTCTAAAACCTAACCATTCATCTTCATGATCTGGTAATTCACCAAGCATGTACTTTGCATTATTAATCAAATTATTAATTCTTGATTTAGATAGAGGATTATCTAAACCACCAAATTCAACAGTACCTACTACTCTAAGGCCTTGTTCCATAGGAGTAATACCAAAACCCCTATTAGAAAATATTACTGGCCTATTTAATAGATGATCACAATTTTTAAAATGAACATGATAACCCCTCTCTGTATCTAAAGGTATTTTCTCACCTAGATTATCAGTAAGTTTTTTTGAAAAAGCACCACAGGCAATTACTGCTTTATCGAAAGAGTATTTTTCATTTTCGGATTTGAAAATTGGTTTTTCATGTTCAAAATTAATATCTTTAATGTTTTTCTTTTCAAACTTTCCTCCTTTTTTTAAAAAAAGCTCAAAAAACTTTAATAATATTTTTTTTGGATTTCTTGCATGTCTAGCATAAGGATAATAAACACCCGCATGATAAAAAGGTTTTAAATTTGGTTCAAGATCATGAATTTCTTTTTTATCTACAAGTTGTTGTTTTACACCCAGTTCATCTCTAACTTTAATTTCTAGCTCCCGACTCTTTAAATCTTTGTTATTCCAAACATATAAAATTCCTTTATTTTCTACCAATCCCTCCAAATTAATTTCATCAAATAGTTCATCATATGCTGGAAGAGCCAAATCTAAAATTTGATGCATATTTTTTGCTGTGTGCATCATTTTATTTTTTGAGGTATTTAAAATAAATTTTATAAACCAAGGGATCATTTTAGGCACATAATTCCACTTTAAAGCCAAAGGCCCAGTTGAACTCATTAACATTGCCGGAACGTCAGCTAATATATCAGTTCTATTTAATGACAAAGAAGCGTATGGAGAAAAGTGTCCTGCATTGCCATATGATGCTGCTTGACTACCTGGCTCATCTCTATCAAATATAGTTACATGAAAACCTTTTTTTTGTAAAAATAATGCATTTGAAACTCCCTGTATACCGGCTCCAATTATTCCTACTTTAGTGATGTTTTGCATACAAAATTATACAATTAAAATTTAAAATAATTTAAGCGACAAATTATACTTATGCAATTATTTGCTGATTGTGAACTCTGGCACTCATTACAATTCCAAAGCCAATCATCGTTGCCAACATTGATGAACCTCCATAAGACATTATTGGTAAAGGAGAACCAACTATAGGTAGTAGACCAAGAACCATACTCATATTAATTGTTATAAATACAAATATCGCAACACCAAAACTATAACAAAAAATCTTTGCAAAATAACTTCTGCAACTTGCTCCGATTGCAATAATTCTATAAATAATGACCGCATAAATTACCAAGAGTAAGGCAGAACCAACAAATCCAAACTCTTCAGAAAAAAGTGTAAAAATGAAATCAGTATGTTTCTCCGGTAAAAATTCTAAGTAGCTTTGTGTGCCTTTTAAAAATCCCTTGCCAAAAATTCCTCCAGAACCCACCGCAATTTTTGACTGAATAATTTGATATCCAGCTCCTAGTGGATCTCTATCCGGGTTTAAAAAGGTTAAAACTCTTAATTTTTGATAAGGTTTTAAGAAAGCAATTATAAATGGTAAAGAAATCACAAACCCTAAAACGGTATAAATAAAATATTTGTGATTTATTCCAGCAAACCATAAGACAGCTATTCCACTGACACCAATTAGAACTGATGTTCCTAAATCAGGTTGTACAATTACCAAGCCCATAGGTAATACAATGATAATCAATGATGTTAAGATAGTATAAATTGAATTAACGTTCTCTATTTTCATTCGATGAAAATATTTAGCAAGACATAAGATAATGAAAACTTTCATTAATTCAGATGGTTGCAAGTTAATGAAATAGAGATTAATCCATCTCTGAGAGCCTGAAGAAGTTATACCAAATAGATATGTTGCAATTAATAAACCTATTACGGCTAAATAAGTAAGGTAGCCTATTGAGAACCAAAATTTGATGTTGATAAATGAAATAATCAACATCATAAATGTGAATACAATTAATTTTACAAAATGGCTTCTGGTATGAAATAAAACTTCACCACCATCAGTGGAATACATTGTTGCTAAACTAATAAAGCCTAATATCAAGATACAAAACAATAAGATATAATCAAAATTTCTAAATTTTTGAAAAAAACCTAATCTATTTGTTGTTAATCTTGTATGTTGGTACATCTAAATCTCTAAATATTTTTTATCATTCATTGCTTCTCTTATCTTGTGTCGATCAATTATAAGTTTGAATAATTTTGTTGCCATTGGAGCAGCTGTAGTACTTCCATTTCCTCCATGTTCAACAATTACACTTAAAGCATATCTTGGATTCTTATATGGTCCAAATGCTATATAAAGAGCATGATCTCTTTGCTCATATGGTATCTCAAAAGTTTTTAAATCTAACTCTCTTTCCTTTTCAGTTATTTTTTTTACCTGTGCTGTTCCAGTTTTACCTGCGAATTGATATTCAGGATCATCAATCCTTGATCGATAAGAGGTACCCATAACCTCATTTGTAGAACCAAACATTGCATCTTTTATTATTCTCATATTTTTTGAATTTTCATACAAAGGTGTATAGTAGTCATCAGGTTTATTTTTTGCCTCATCACCTGCAACAATATGTGGATAAATTTTATAACCGCCATTTGCAATTTGAGCTGTCATTAAACATAATTGAATTGGTGTAGTTTGAATATAACCTTGACCTATTCCAGTTATAATTGTTTCACCTAATAACCATCCTTTTCCTAGCGCGTTTTTCTTCCATTGGGTATTTGGAATTAATCCTTTTTTTTCAATGTCAAATAAATCTCTAAAAACTTTTTCACCTAAACCAAATTTTTTTGCTGTCTCACTCAACTTATCTACACCAAGTTTCCTAGCAATTTCATAAAAATAAGTGTCACAAGATTGCTTCATTGCATTTCTTAGACTTACGAATCCATGACCCTTTTTTTTCCAACAATGATATGTTTGATCATACATTTCTGTCTTACCTGTACACTTAACTGTAAAATTAGTATTTATAATTCCATTTTCTAAAGCGGATAAAGCTACAATTGGTTTAATTGTAGATCCTGGAGAATAATTTCCTTGTAAGGTTTTATTAACTAAAGGTTTCATTGGATCGTTTCGGATTAACTGCCAATCATCTTTACTAATTCCAAAAACAAATAAATTAGGGTCGAATGATGGTGATGAATGCATTGCTATCACTGCGCCAGTATAAATATCCATTACACATATTGAGCCTGCTTTTTCTTTTAGTAAGTCGTTAGCTAATTTCTGTACCTCTGTATCAACTGTTAATCTTAAGGTTTTGCCTTTTTTTCCTTTTTGAAATTCTAACTGATTAATTCTTCTGCCGTAAGCATTTACTTCATATCTTTCAATATCATTTGTGCCTATAAGTTTTTCTTCAAAGGTTTTCTCAAGTCCAACTTTTCCAACTTTAAGACCAGGAACAAAATTCTTTTTAATTGATTCAGTTCTTTCAATGTCATTTTGATTTGCTTGACTTACATAACCAAGCAAATGGGTAAAATTTTCTTTATATGGATAATTTCTTGAAATAGAAATAACGGGTTTTACACCATTTAAATCATATAAATGATTATTTATTTTTGAAAATTTTTGCCAACTTAAATTATCTGAAACAATTAAAGTTTCCCAAGATTTGATTTCATTTTTCTTTTTAATTACTTTTTTGAATTCTTTGTCAGATAATTCTAACAGATCTTTAATACGATAAATGACATATCTAAAATCATCAACCTGTTCAGGAATTACATGAAGTTGATATGCTTCAAAATTTCCTGCTATTACATTTCCGAAATAATCATGAAATTCTCCTCTAACTGGTGCTAATTTCCACTCCCTAATTCTATTTTTATCTGAAAGGGTAAGATATTTTTTATTTTCTTTAACCTGTAAAAAAAATAATCGACTAATTATTCCTATCATTATAAAAAATTTCAAAGAACCTGTGATAAACATCCTTCTATTTATAGAATTAAGTTTTTTCACGTTATCACTCGAAGAATTAATCATTTAAACCTTTAAGATAATATTTAAACAAAGATACAAAAATAATGTAAAATAAAAACGTAAAAAAAGTATTCACTAAATAACTCATTAAAATTAAATTATATGAAAAAAATAAAGTTAATAACGAATAATTCAATGAATTTATCAAACTAATAACAAATAAAAAGTAAAACCAATCTTTTAAAGGATTTGGTCTAATTGTTATATTTCTAATATATGCGGTTGAAATACAAATTAATAAAAATGATAAGCTACTTATTCCTAAAGGTAATCCAATAACTGTGTCATTAAATAAACCGGCGATGAATACTAAGAAGTAATCAAAATATTTAAAATCTTTTAAAGTAAAGAAAAAAATTAATATAAATGGGAAGTTGAATGAAAAATATTTTAAATTCAAATAATTCAAATCAAATTCATTCAACACAGATATGTACAAAACAAGTATTGGTAACCATACATAAAATTTTAAGAATGATCCCTTGTGTTTTAAACTAGTCATCTATTTTTCCTTTGTTTAGAACACAATTTTTATATTCTGCACTTCCAATCTCAAATCCTTTATTATTTAAAAAAGATTTTCTACACTTATGGCCATGATTTAAATTTAATCTTAAAAATTTTAATTCAGATGTATCAAGATTGAACTGATTTATGGTTTGATTTTGAGATGAAATTTCATTATTTAAATTTAAAACTTTATAATTTAAGTCATTTATTTGATTTTTTAAATTTTCGTTTTCTGCCAGAAATTTTTTATTTGACTCCTCAATAATGTTCAATTCATCTTCTAAAATTTTTAATTTTGCATCTAAAGGATTTATGTCATTATTATCTGTATTAGTGTCAACTTGGATAATTTCAGTTTTAGTAACAATTTCGGCAAATACATACTTTAGCTGTGAAAAATCACTATAAAATTTTACTTTGTATTTATTCAAAGATTCGTCTGCAAAAGATTGTAATTTTCCAATGGGAACACCACTTTTAAAAATTGCACCTGTACCAGATGTGTAAACAATACTTTCATCTCTAATCTCCTCTGAAATACCAGACTGGAAATATTTGATTTGACCATGGTTTTCACCACTACCAGTTACTATTGCCTGAATATTTTGTGGTGCAATTGTTACTGGAACATTTGAATTCAAATCAGATAATAATAAAACCCTTGAGGTTTTATAATTGACCTCGATTACTCTTCCTACTAAATAAGATTGATCATAAATATTCGTTCCAATCTTAATTTCATCCTTGCTACCTTTGTTGATGATAATACTTTTTAAAAAAGGACTATCATGATCAACAATAATTTTTGCTAATATCTTATCTGAACTTGAAACATAGTCATTAATCAATTCTTTTAATTCTTTATTTTCATATTGTGTAATTTCATTTGATACGTAATTTGATTTAAGTGATTCAAGTTCCAGCTCGTTATTTTTAAATTTTTCATAAAACGTAGTGTAATCAATTATAGTCTCAAAAGAATTTTTAATAAAATTTTCTGGAATAGATACAATAAACGAGGATCTGTAAACAATTTCACTAATTCCAATTTTCAAATATTTTACAGCTTTAAAGTTGAAATTGGAGAGAATGATTATAATTATTGAAATCGATACTAGTGTAAGTAATGAAAACTTTTGTTGAGTACTTTTCTTTAAAAAAGCAGATCTAATTGCAATTATAAAATCATCTCTGCTTGAGGCCATCGCTTTTAATATTCAGTCAACATAGTAGAAAATGTTTGTTCTTGATCTAAAGCTCTACCAGTGCCAATAGCTACGCATGATAATGGGTCATCAGCAATATGAACGGGTAAACCCGTTTCTTTAGAAAATCTTTTATCAATGTTTTTTAATAAAGCACCTCCACCAGTTAAAGTTAAGCCCATATCAACAAGGTCTGCAGATAACTCTGGCGGTGTACTTTCTAAAGCATTTTTTATACCTTCTACCATTTCTTTCAAAATATCATTTAAAGCCTCTGCAGTATCTTCTTCTGTAATGTTTACTTCTTTTGGTGTTCCTGATCTTAAATCTCTTCCTTTAACTGCATAAGTATTATTATTAGTTGGTATCGCAGTTCCTATTTCTTTTTTTATTTTTTCAGCTGTGCTGTCACCTATCATTAAATTATATTCTTTTCTCATATAATTTACCATTGCTCCATCCATTGCATCTCCAG
>MDTE01181554.1_pt1 | contig 11521 bp, 16 predicted proteins | sample 811231 | NCBI WGS metagenome assembly MDTE01 (sample SAMN05326651, study PRJNA326480) | marine metagenome | isolation source: seawater | place: Indian Ocean: Red Sea | collected 2010
CGCGTTTCTTAGGGCGGGTCCAGTGCAGCCCCCACGCCCTGCCCTCCTCGTCCGACTGGAACAGGCGCGCGCGTATCGGATGCCGGAAAACCGGATCATCGAGCAGGACCGAAACGAAAGCCCCTGCGGTTTCGCCGGTGTGTTTCCAGCCCGCGCCAACCTCCGGACCCTCCTCGTCACCGAGATGGATGCGATAGGCGGGAGCTTTCTCGGTATCGACGGCGTCGGTGGGAACAAAGGTCAGTTCCAGGTCGAGAGAGAGCGTACGCAGTTGTCCGGCATAGCCAGACGGGGTGCGGGTGAATTGACCGATCTGTGGCATTGGAGGCTCCTTCCTCATGCGGTGAATGGGAGGCGGGTCGCTTGCGCGCCCCGCGATGGACGCGCGTCACCGCTCCGGCGCGTCCCAGACGAGGCGGCCATCGCCACCCTCGTCGGTGAACAGTGGACTGGCTCGGCCGATCACTGCCGAGGTGGGGAACGGACCGAAGTAGCGGCCATCGAAGCTGTCAGAGACCGCCGGGTTCATCAGGAAGACTTCGCCCTCTACGATGGTGCGGCAGCCCTGCCAGACGGGAAGATCGCGGCCCTGGCTGTCGCGCTCTCGCGCCTCCCCCAGGTGTCTGCCATCGACGGTGATCGCAGCGCCGTCACGGCAGATCCGTTGTCCCGGCAGCCCGGTGACGTGCTTCAGGATCGGCACATCGCGACCGACATAGCCGCGCGCGACCATGAAACCTGCAAAGGGTTCGGGCGGCATGACCGCGACCAGATCTGGCGCCGCGAGTCGGCCCACCGGCGCAATGGTGTAGAGACCAATTGGCACACTGGCCGAGGCGTTCCAGACCAGCCGTGGCGCAGTCGGAATGCTGCCGGCGATGACAGCGGCGAGCGCGGCAACCGTCACCATGATGTAGCGGGCGCGGCTCATTGCGTTCGCCTCTTCGAAAGCCTCACCGGAGCGTTCGACACGCTGCGCGAACCGAAGCTCACCTCCTGACGCCGGAGCCATGCGGCATGGCGTTCCGCCGTATAGGCGCGCGGCGCTTCGCCCGCCTTCATCCAATGCGCGACATGGCGCCAGTGGTCGGGATCGACGTCGGCAGGACCGATGCCGAGACCCTCGATGGCATCGACATGGCGGAGGACCTTCTCAACCTTGGGCCAGCCTTCGATCTTCAACAAAATCTCGCCACCGGGGCGTACGAAAGGCAGCGTTTGATAGGAGTTACAAGCCGCGATCGCGCGCACGATGTCGATGCGCGAAACAACGGTTCCATAGTCATTCGACGTCCAGCGGACGAAGCCAAATACGGCGCCGGGACGGAAAAAGACGATGCGGCGGCTGCGGTCGAGGATCTGCGTTCCGGCTTCTTGGCCGAACCGGATCCAGAACTCGATCCGCTTCTCCACCCAGGTCAGTTCTACGCGCGTCAGCGCGCCGCCGGAATGGGCGTCGAAAGATCCGTCTCCGGTCACGCCAGGGATCACAAAGCCGGTCATTGTGGTTCTCCTTCGGGTTCCGGGTATTCGCGCCCGAGCAACTCGCGCAGCATGTCAGCGACAGTGACGCCGCGGCTGAAAGCTGCGACCTTGATGCGACCGCGCAGGTCCGGGGTAATGTCGATGGTGAGCCGGGCCGTGTAGATCGCCGCCGCGCGACCGTGTGCAGATGGCGCCTCGCCAACCTTGATCCAGGTCTCGGCATCGACTGGCCGCGCGGCGAAACCACGCTTGTCATTGCGCCCGCTCATACCGCCACCTTTCCAAGACCGAGGCGCCCGATCTCAGATGTCAGCGCCGCGATCTCTCGGGCAGCATGCGATTGACGGTTGATGTCACTGGCGAGGCGACCGGTTTGCGCCGCATCTGCAAAGACGACGCGCTGACCAATCGTGCTGGCAAGCACTGGAGGATTGTGATCCGCCAGCGCCTCGGCGGTGTCCCGGGCGATGACGGTGCGCGCGCTGCAGCGGTTGAGCAGGAAGCGGGCGACAAGTTCCGGCCGATAAATGCGGGCCTCCCCAAGGAGGGACAGCATCTCGACAGAGGCCCAGCCATCGAATGGCGAGGGCTGTACCGGGATCAGCACCAGATCGGCGGTGAGCAGCGCTGAGCGCATGAGCCCAGCAACACGCGGTGGGCCATCAATAACGACATGATCGACTGTGCGGGCAAGTTCAGGGACTTCGCGGTGCAGGGTGTCACGGGCCAAGCCGAGGGTGCCGAAGAGCCGCGGCAGACCTTCGCGGGCGCGTTGCTGCGACCAGTCCAGGGCGGAGCCTTGCGGGTCGGCATCGATCAGGGTGACACGCTTGCCCTGTATCGCCAATTCACCAGCAATATGGAGCGCCAGCGTCGTCTTGCCGACGCCACCCTTCTGATTGAGCAGAGCGATGATCATTCGCCACCTCCCGGCAATTCGAGAGGAAGGCGGGGCGTATCTGGATGATCGGAGGCTGCTGCGACACCCTGATCGGAAGCCGTTCGCGGCACCGATGGGGCGACGGCTGCCTTCGTCTTACCGGCCTGGCTGAGGCTTTTTGCGGTGGCACGGATGAGGTTTTCCACATCACGCGCGCGCTCTTCAAAGTTAGACTCTTTGTTAGACTCTAAGTTAAGGGGGCGGTTTCCTATTTCGTTTCCGTGCGTTACCCCCTGTTTGGGTTCCTGATAGCACGAGTCTCCGGTTCCCGATAGCACGATAGCCCGGGTTCCCGATAGCACGAGCCCATTCACAGGTTTTCTACAGCCCGGAGTAGGCTCGAAAGCCAACAGCTTGCGGCCACCAACCTCTGTCTCGAGAAAGAGCGTGTAGCCCGGAAGCGGCTGCCGCCTGATGATGTCGCGAAGCTCGAAGGCAAACCGCTTGAAGGGCGACAGTGCCCCGGACTTCTGGTGAAGATGATGGAAGTCGAAACGCCAGCCATCCCGCTGCCGACCACCGTGCTTGCGCACCAGGCGATACAGCCAGCGGTCAAGTCCGCCGGTCAGGTCGAAATACGCCCGATCAATGGTGAGGACGAGCGCATTGTCGAGCACGGCCCGGTAGAACCAGTCGGGCACGATCAACTCGATGCCGTCCGGCCGCCCATCCCTGTCGCTGCGCTCCTGCCATTCGTTGATCCAGGAAAAGCGATGGCGGCGTCCTTCCGCCGGCTGCCGGATCGAGGTGGAGATCGTCGTCGACTGGAGACGATCCAGCGCCGCCTTCAGGCGCTGGTAATCCCGCGCACTGGTTCCGCGGCCGACATAGGTGAGGATCTCATATGGGGTGGCCGCCATCAGCCGGGAGGTGCGCAGCCCCGCGTCACGCGCCTCGACAATCTGGCTCGCCGCCCAGATCAGGATGTCGGCATCCCAGATTGTGGCCATGCCGTGATCGGGAACCGCTTCGACCCGGATGCTGACGCTGCCAGCGGCAAAGTCGATCGGTGCGACCCGTTTCGACTTGGCGAGAGAAAAGAAGGGATAGGCCATGAGGTCCTGCGCATCTCTGGGGGCGAAATCCCCGGGCAGCGCGCGGAACAGATCGAGCTGTCCGCGCTCGGAACGGGGTTTGCGTCCATCGGTCATGACGGCATTGCCGCTGCGTCAGCGCACGAAGCGGCGGGGCTGCGGCAGATTGGCGAGCGTGTGGCGTTTCGCCGGCAACACCTGCCCGCGCGGGTCGGATGTCGAGGTGACAGCGCCGCGTCCGACCCAGGCCTGCAGGTCCTCGATCGCATAGACCACGCGTCCGCCCAGCTTGTGGTACGCGGGACCGGTGCCATAGGTCCGGTGCTTCTCCAGCGTCCGAGCCGACAGGCTCAGGAACTGCGCGGCCTCCTTGGTGCGCAGATAGCGCGGGGGAAGTTCGGTTGAGATGGCGGACATCGGGCGTCTCCCTACTGTGTGTGACTAGTGCCGCGAAACAGCGGCTGATGACGGTCACGATGGCGAAGCGCGTCCGGTCAGATGCAGTGGGAAGGTAGCAGGGGTAAATCCGCACACCGCGGCGCGGGATCGCCGAACTAGAGGCGGCGCTGGTGGCGAAGGAGCTTGCGATAGCCGCCAGCGATCAGGTCACGCCCCTCGCGAAGGAGGCTGGAGACGGCAAAGCGGGCCGAGGAGACCTGCCATTCATCGCGGTCCAGGCGACCGGTCCGGAACAGGACCTCGGCGATCTGCTTCTGGGTCGCACCATGGAAGGCGGCGTCCGAGGCTTGAAGGACACGCCGGAGGCGCGCTTTTTGTTGCGCGGTCAGACGGGTGTCGCGGGGGATGGATCGACGGCGGTGCTGGTTCGCCAGGAGCCGCTGGATTGCCTCGATGCGGTCGAGACCCTCAGGGCCGAGAGGAACGGTGGCCACAAGCCTGTGGCGGGACCCAGAAGGGGCGACAAGATGCAGGTACGTCCCGTCCGGCAGCCTGTGGCGCAGGTGCTCCCCCATCGGGGACGGTCTGTCCGTCGAGGCGACGATGTCCTCGCTGAGACGATCAGCCTCTCCGCCAAGTGCCTCGGGGGCGGCAACGAGCACCACGGCACTCGTGTCGACCGCCGGACACCAGAACACCTCCGCTACGCAAGCGGGCAGCCCGGGTCGGATCGGGAAAGCACAACCCCCATCGACGGCCGACCTGATCCATCAGATCAACCCTCTCCGGGGGTTCTCCTGCGAGCTTCGCGTAATCATGCTGATATTCGGGATTGCGGCGCAGGCATTCCCAGCCGAGGTCCGGCGCGGCCAGATTATCGAGATAGTCGTAGGCGGCCTGGTCACGCCAATTCGAGCGATCAGGTTGCATGGCATCGCTTCTCCCCTAGGTTGATCATGAGAAAGGATTCCAAGAGATCAATCACTTGGGAAGCCCGCTACAAGGCATCAGGTGATGCGCACGGCGCATCACCTCCTCAGCCGGTTCGCCCCGCCGCCAACTGCCGATAGCCCTCGGAACTCAACCAGCGCGCGCGTTCAAGATGGGCGTCGTGGACCAGGCGCGCCCGCTCCGGCTCTTTCTGCGTATCGAGGCCCAAGATGATCTGCGCCGCTTCCTGCCAGCTCGCGCCCTCGTCTGCAGCATCGAGCAAACGCATATACTGCGCCATGTGGCGACGGTCATACTCCGTGACCACGCCCCCCTGCGGCGGCACATCCTGCAAGCTGCTGATCGTCACGCGCATCCCCACGGCGTTTGCTGCACAAACCTAACACAGCCAGTCGACAGTTTTGTGAGCACGGCGTTAGCGCAATTCGGCTCCCTGCAAACCCCGCCGGAAAGGTCAGGCCTTTGAGGCGGCCTTCGCCTGAACATGCATCACTCCAATCCCCTGGTCGGAATTCAGGAGCAGAATGCCATTCGCCTCGAAAGCCCGTCGGACCTGATCGCGCGTGGTCTCATAGACCTCGAGCCCGCTTTCGGATTCGAGGCGCTTGAGCGCGGTCAAAGATACCCGGGCCTCATCCGCAAGCTGCTCCTGTGTCCAGCCAAGAAGCGCCCGCGCGGCCCGTGATTGTCGGGCGGTGATCATGCAGATCACCTCCCATCCGGCCCGGCGCAAACGCCAGAACTACGACTATTATAGTCGCATAATGAAAATTCGCCACTAAAATTCTGACGTGTTTACATCGCGGTTCCGCTTTGGCCTTGCAAATTTCGGGAACTGATTCGGTTGCCCGGTTGGCGGTCGGCCCCGGCCTTTCGACCGGGGCCTCGCGACGGCGTTATTCGCCGCGGCGACCGTTGGGGCGGGACCAGATCAGAGCGTAGCTCTCGCCGTCCTCGTCGTCGAAGAGGTTGGCGTAGATCGGGGCGGTGAAGCTCGGATCGTCCAGCTTGAGGCCCAGATAGTCGCGGCCCTCATTGGAGCGCTTGGACCAGGCGGCACCGATCTCGGCGCGGCCGACCAGGACCCGGTGGCTGGGGGCGTTCTCGCCGGTGGCGCGGGTGTCGGGAACGATGCGCACGCCCTGGACCTGGACGCTGAGGGTGACGATTTCGCCGGTGAATTCGTTGCCGGCCTTCTTGAAGGTGCCGATGGTTGCCATTTTAAGTCTCCGTTTTCCGTTTCCGGGTCCGCACCATTGCGGCCCGATGGCGATCGACAGGCCGGAGACGACCGACGGCGCACCCCCGGCGTGCCGGGGGCCGGACAGCAAAGGCAGAACTTTCTTGTTCCGCGCGGAATGGCGGCTCTGCCGTCAGGGGAAGAAAGCTATGGCGGCGCTGTTGCGCCAAGCCGGTCGAGGCGTAGCCGATCTTCGGCCAGATCAGGCCATTGAAAGGGCCGTATGGAGCGGACATGGGACGAGCAAGGAACGGAGACGATGGCAACGGCGGATGCTCATCAGCCTGACCGGCAACGAATTCACCGGCGGATTTGCTTACCCGTGACAGGCCATGCGCATCACGCTCCAGGCGCCCCGCCCAACGTAACGCCCCCGATCACAGGTGCGATTTGCCGCTCGAACGGTCCATCGCCTCCACTGCACGACCACGTCCTCGATGCCTGCCTCGTGCCGATCCGCATACCGCCCAAAACCAGCATGCGAATGACCGGGATGCTGCGTTGCCACATTTGTCCAAACGTTCTTGCGATGAGTGGCGCAGTGAAACGCGCGTGATGGATGCCATAATGCCACGGGTGCTACAGAAATCATAAGACCAAGGGTGGTCCAGCTCACCACGGACCTCGGGAGTTCAACCGGGTCGAACTGGGCAATTGAAAGTGCGATGGCTACTAGCTGGTCAAATGATCAATGATCGTTCAGGTTGGAACAAGTGACTTTTCGAACAGGCATAAGAGGGCCGTCAAACCATGGGACAGACAGAAGCCTTCATCGACCGTGCCCATTCTGCGCCCTTGGCATACTATATCGATGAAAGCGGAAATACTGGCGACCTGACCAAGGCAGGGGGCGAAACCTATGGCTTTGAGCAGCGTATGTTCACGCTTGCCGCTGTGGGCTGCGAGCTCGACGATGCGTTCATGGAGAGGTTCAATGTCCTCAGGACAGCGCATCGCATGCAATCTCCAGAAGTAAAATCTCGACAAGCCTATGAACGGCCACAATTCGTCTCCGACCTTCTCGATCTGCTCGAGGAGCGCGGTTGCCCGATCTTCATCGAGGCCGTTGACAAACACTATTTCGTTATCGCGAATATCATAGATCGGATCGTCGTTCCCTATCTCGGGGCATGCGACGTCCAGCCGCGCTCGCTATGGATAAAGGGGGTAATGGCGGATCATATGGCGATTTATGGGCCGCCTGAGTTAGCCCAGGCCTTCGTCGCTTGCTGCCAGAGCCGTGACTACGCCGAGGTCCGCGACTTCTACAAGCAGATCATCCGGTGGGCTGAGACAAGCCGGCTTCCAACTGAAGGGGTTGCCGATGCTTTCGTCCGCTTTACCCGTGACAGCCTCAAGGATTTTCGAAAGCTTCCGAAGGCAAAGGCGGTGGAGAATGCACTGCCAATCCCGGACACCTCACCAAAGGGCAAGCTTCTATGGGTCTTGCCAAATCTGACATCCTTCACCCACGTTTATGCCCGGATCAACCGCTTCCTAGAAAAGCAGGTCTCGGGCGTGACGCTCTTCCATGACGAGCAGCTTCAGTTCGGAGACGTCTTGCGCCAGAATAAGGGGGTGATGGAGAGTTTCAACGCTCTAAACATGCAGCTGCCGCTAAAGACGGCGGATTTCGAGTTCTCAGCATCAGCGGAGCTGGAGTTCGTTTGCTCTCACGACAGCATCGGCATTCAGATTGCCGATGTCCTCGCTGGCTTTGTTTCTAGATACATCCAGCAGGCTGTCTGGGGTGGAATAGAGATGGATGCTAACAGAATGGCCATATTTAACAGAATTGTAGATACCGGTGAGCGCGAGCGAGGTACAGGGATGAACATCGTAGCCCCCGAAAGTCTGCTCCGTTTTCTCGGCATTTCGCCACGAGCAAATTATATATAACCGTCATTACGGAATAGAAATGTCCGCCCTTCTGGCGAAAAGGACACGGGATTGAGGAGGAAGTTGCAATGGAAGCGGTTGGCGATCTGGAGCGGGAAAGGCATCTTAGAAAAGCACCCAGGAATCTACCCGCCTCCCTTCGCAATGTCGTAGAATACCGAAAGTCCGGCCTCAGTCTGAACCACGTTGTCGGGTGCCCGCTCGATTGCGGCTACTGCGTACGGCATATGTTCGACAACTTCGAGATGAAGCGGCCCCACCTCGTGGTGGATGATGAAGAGGCTGTAAGCGCGTTGATCTCGCATTGGGCATTTGTTCCTCATGTCACCCCCGTCCAAATATTCAATCGCGCGACTGACCCCTTTCTGCCTCTCGTGAAGCAGCACATGCTGCACACTCTCGAACTGCTAGATGGGCATGGGTTTGGAAATCACGTGCTAGTAATCACCCGCTGGAAGGTCACGCCTGAGGATGCCGAGCGCCTTGAGCGCCTACGTCATCTCAAGGTCACGGTTCTGGTGACTTGGTCTGGCATTGCGGACCCTCGTCTCGAACCGGTCGATAGCGTAATCGCGGAAAGGTCGCTTGAGGTACTTTGTAAGCATGCCAGCCGTACAAAGAGGATCCTCTACTGGCGCCCTATAATAGCCGGTGTGAACGACACCGATGAATGTATCGCCAGGGCTAGTGCGCTGTCGCGCTTCGCAGACGCCACCGTCTTCACTGGCCTGTTTCATCGGGAGCAAATCCGCGCACACTTTCGCTCCGCAGGTGTCGAAGATATCTATCATGACGTGCCTAGGCGCAAGATCCTCCCGCGCGAGGTCGAGCAACACATCCTGCGTCGATACTTTGGCGCTCCGATTTTCCGCAAGACCTCTTGTGGTATCGCCTACGCGCACGGCGAAGCCGATTACAACGGTCATTATGGCATCCGGGAAATATGCGACATCTGCCCGCCGGACCAGATCAGGATCTGCGCGGCGGGGCATCGGAGGCCCTCACCCAACCGGCTGTCATCGCTCGTCCAGATGGTCGGTCTGGACCCTGGACGGATTGAAGTATCTGAAGGAAAGGTGATTGTTGAGGGCAGCACCGAGCAGCAGCGCTATTTCATCCAGCATTCCTTAGGGTTCCAGGTACATGATCGTACGCAGCCGCATCTGCCTGAGCGACACGGCCGCGCCGAGGAGGGCTGGAATTGAACGAGATAATGTGGGCTGTCGATGTAGAGGGCAGCGGAAAATCTCCCCCTGAGATCGTCGAGTTGGCGATCGCCGAGATGAAGGGGCTGACCCTGACCGGGCGCCGCAAGCATTGGCGCTTCAAGCCGAAGAAGGGCATCTCCCCGATGGCATCCCACATCCATGGCATCTGGGATGAGGACGTGGTCGATGCGCCCGATATCGAGGATGTGGCCGATGACGTCCTAATGTGGCTGGAGGACAAGGCCATCGTCGGTCATAATGTCAAAGTCGAGGTAGACATCCTCAGCCAGGCACTTGAAGGGTGGGAACCCACAGCGGCCTATGACACGTTAAAGATCGCGCGGCGCCTACTCCCCGCAGAGGAGAAGCACGGGCTGGAGTACCTCGGATCCAAGCTGGGCCTGAGCCCACGGGCTGAGAAAATCACCGGCGGGAACAGCCATTCTGCTCCCTTTGATGCGGTGTTGTCAGCTATCCTTCTGGACCACATGCTGCGTGACCGGACAGAGGAAGACCAGCGCGCGATTCTTGCCGGTGCGGACATTCTCGACAGCGCCCAGGGCTCGTTTCTATGAGACGCTCACCATTCCGCATTGCGGTCGCAGGAACGCATTCCACCGGCAAGACGACCTTCCTCACACGGCTGAAGGAGCTGTTTGAGCAGCGCGGGCTTGCCGTGGTCTACGTCCACGACAGCGCGGCCAATGCCAAGCAGAAAGGCTTCCCGATCCTTACGGACCACACCTTTGAAAGCACGGCCTGGCTGATTGCGAGGGCCATCGAGCTGGAAACCGAGGCCACCATCTCGGCAGACGTCATCCTCGTGGACCGTCCTGTGACGGACGCTCTCGGATACCTTCAGGCTGCGCTCCTGCACACCTCCAGGTCGATAGCAACGGCCCGCTTACAGGCACTGGAGAGGATCTGCGAGGCTTGGGCGCCCGAATACGACCTCGCTTTCGTTACGGTACTTGATCCATCCGTCGAACTCGGTGAGGGGCGAGACGGGGATGTGCTTTTTCGCGTGAGGGCCGCCGAGGAGGTGGCCCGAGTGGTCGATAGGTTCATGCCCGACCGCCACCTTCTTCGCTATGGCGGCGCGGACGCAGCGTTGGCGCTCGCCATCGCAGCTTTCGACGACCAACACCGCGGTGTCTGAATATGGCTCGCGAGCATAATGATCCTGCTAGGATCGCTGAAGACCGGGCGATCGCACTCGCGGGAAAGCGCCGCCTAGGCCTCGGCTGCATGGCGCTGACCGGGATTTATGGAGCCGTTGACCGTGAGCAAGCCGTCGCGACGATCACCGCGGCCCTAGATAACGGTGTCACGCTTTTTGACACAGCACCGCTGTATGGCAACGGCGCGAACGAAAAGTTGTTGGGCGAAGTGCTCTGCGGCCTCCCCACTACGACCATCGTCACCAAGTTCGGCCTCTATTCCGATGCTGGGGGTAGTTTATATCGCGATAGTCGGCCCGAAGCGATCAGGCAGTCTGTCGAGGCCTCATTGAGGCGCCTAAAGCGTGATCGTATCGACCTTCTACTCCAGCATCGTAGCGATCCCGATACGCCGGACGACGTAGTTCAGGCCTGCATCGAGGATCTGATCTCCGCAGGCAAGGTCGGCGAGTTCGGGCTCTCCAGCGTTTCTGCCGATCAAATCGCAGGGCGACCGATGGAACACACCCTTAGCGCTGTGCAAAACGAGCTGTCCTTGGTGACCGGCCAGAAGATCGAGGAAGTCGCTGCCACCACGGCGCGGGGGGCCTGCTTCATGGCCTTCTCCCCATTAGGGAGAGGTTTCCTAACAGGTTCAGAACCTTCAGAGCCAGATGATCTCAGGACATCAATGTTGGCTTTTGCGCAGCGCTCTACAAGCGGGCATCCGCATCGCGATGGTTCTGGTAACGAAATGGAGTTTAGGGAGTTGGTTTCCGCGCCCCAGGCGTTGGCATGGGTTTTGGCTCAGGGTGCCAACGTCGTTGCGATTCCCGGCTGTCGGTCCCCAAGCCAAGTTTCCGTGATTTTTGACGATCTCGATAGCCTTACCACGGTCCGTTTCCCTTTCATCCAAGACAAGATCGCTCAGAATACGTCAGACTGAAGGCACCCGATATACCCTGAGCTGAATCTCCTGCAGTTGGGGTCCTCTCCTTAGTGAATGAACGCATGATAGGTTCCCAAGAGCGGCCCCGGGGAATGGTGACGGCCAGCGCGGAAGAGCGGAGGTTGTGAGTGATGGCAACCCGATCGGGCTCCGTCAAACAGGATAGTGCCCCGCGGCGTGGTGTAGGAAGCCGCGAGCGTCGCTGATCGCGAGGCTGGCGGTCATCGTCGATCTTCGGAGTAGGTTTGGGTTGCGA
>MDTE01002932.1_pt1 | contig 11520 bp, 13 predicted proteins | sample 811231 | NCBI WGS metagenome assembly MDTE01 (sample SAMN05326651, study PRJNA326480) | marine metagenome | isolation source: seawater | place: Indian Ocean: Red Sea | collected 2010
CAAGCAGTCGGTTGAGAATCGAAGCATCAGAAGCAAGCTTTACCTCCAAGCGCTTAGCATCCAACATCGCCCCTCTACAAGCTGTACAGTAATAGTATCCACTTTGATTCCATAGTCGATATGTCAGAAGACCACATCCTCTGGGGCATTGTAACTTCTCTATGTCTCCCTTCTGACTAAGGTGTTGTTTACAGAATAACTCGCCAGTAATGGCTCTTCTAGAGCAGTCCTTTCCACTAGCATATTTGCCCATACAATAGAGGATTGAAGGATCCTGAGTTTGATGTTTTTTACAGAAATCTGACTTATACATCGTGGTCTTGCCACAAACAGAACCGTTCTCATCCACACCCACGCAGTCCACTACTACTCACCCGGCTTTGTACCGTCAGCGAGCCTGATACATTTAGCAGGTATCCCGGCCCAGACCTCTCCAGCAGGTATTTTCGTCCATTTTGGAACTACAGCCCGAGATGCTACTATCGCTCCTGCTCCAATCTCGCATCCGGGCTGGACAATACTCCCCGTACCGAGCAAGGCACCGTCACCAACTTTGACCGGAGATAGAACAAGCTCATTCTTCTCGGTGAGATGAGCGTTGATGGTGGCATGACCACCCATAACTACTCCTTCGCCTAGAGTCACCATCCCAGCATCGTTGATGTTGTCCGTATTGAGTTGAGCGCCCTTACCGATTTTGGCCCCCATCAGACGATAGTAAGTATTGCCTAGGAAGGAGGGAACTATGACCCAGAGGAACAGTAGGGCAGAGCGATGGAAGATCATCGACCAAGCCCATTGAATTGTAGTGAAGGACTGTAGAGGCACACGACCTTCCTCAAGACGAGGTCTCATCAAACCTCCAAGCAGGCCACAGAGCATAACCATACAGATGCCCCAGATTAGGTATCCCAGACCGAGACCTATTCCAGTTCCAATAGCCTCTATGAACAGACCTTCTTCGACCACATTCTCTCTGATCCTAATCAAGAGGATGTATCCAGGGGCCGCTGCCACACCCCAGATTACAGCAATGAACAACATCACGACTACAGATAGGACATTCTGAATTAGATGGAAGCCGCGCATCTCGACCCTCCCTGCGCCCGAGTCGCCCCGCTCAGGCCCTATAGCATCGCCTACGGCATCCTCAAGTCATCTCCGGGTTCGGCACTGCCATGAAACAGTCATCTGGGATGCTGGGCGACGGCTCAAAAGCTGTCAAGATTCACCATCTAATCAAGGCACCAGAGAACACACCTGAGTCAGTGAGGAGGAGGGAGTCATGGGATGCAACCGAGCCTGCTACTGTCTACAAGACACCGGAGATAATGCCTGATGGGACTAACTGCACCTCAGCCACTGTGATTTTTCGCACACGCGGTTGCGTGTGGTGGTGGAAGTCGGGATGCACATTCTGTGGTTACTTCAACGACGTTAGAGACGATGTAACCTCAGACGATTTGTTTGCCCAATGGGAAGAAGCCAAGCGTAGACTCGACGACTTTGAGGGCTGTAGCATGGTCAAGATATACACTTCTGGAACCTTCTTTGAAGACCGCGAAAATCCCCCCGAGTGGCAGGACGCCATACTCAGAGAGACACACGAGAGGGGACTACACCTTGTTATTGAGGCACAGGCTCAGATGTGCACGCCTGAGAAAATCTCCTGGGTGGCAGATAGACATCCAGGATGCACGGTGGCAATCGGCCTAGAGGCATACGATGACACTGTTCTCAGATTCCATGTCAACAAGGGATTCTCTACCAAACAGTGGCATCGCTCGGTGGAGATGCTGAAGGAAAATGGCTTGAGAGTCAAGACATATCTTCTGTTCAAGCCCCCATTCATGTCTGAGGGAGACGCTCTCAGACTGACTACAAAGTGGGTCACTCAGGTAGCCCCCATCTCAGACGACATCTCTGTCAATCCAATGAACATCCAACGCCGTACAGTAGTCGACCGACTTTATCGCAACCGTGAGTACCGACCACCTTGGCTATGGTCACTAGTGGATATGATCGAGAACACTCACTCTGATACAGCAGAAGAAGGGGTTCGAATGATTGTACATCCTACCGCCGGGGGTAAACTCAGAGGGGCCCACAATTGCGGTAATTGCGACGAAGATGTAGTGGCTGCTATAGAACGCTATTCAGTGTCTGCAGATGTGCGAGAATTTGATGATCTAGATTGTGATTGCAAGGCAGTCTGGAGAGTTGAAATTCACAACGACCTGTCTCTCCCTGTACCTCTTGGAACCGGTAGCGATAGGCGAGGCACACCGACAGACCTTCTTAGAGCACCCTAGACGAGGGACATAGTCCCTCGCCCAATGCTTAAGGGGCAATCTTCTGTGGTCGCATCATCTCGTTTGACGAGAAGGGGTGATGAGATGTCATCAAACAATGCAGATTCGGTTGGCGAATTTATTCAGGGAGAGAGTGAACCACCATCCTCATGGGTATTCCTAGTATTTGGCATAGTTCTCTCTCTAGCGACCCTAATTCTGCATGGAATGCTGTTCCCTGGCCGAGATCTTCCCGTTATCTCAGACATTTTACCAGTCTTTGAGGGAGTGTTTGACTCAGGTATCTGGTTCTTCATTCTTGGAGTGATGATGGGTGTGTTTGCAATCATCGCCACCATGATGACGGAAGCGACTAGCGAGTGAGGTTGAGAAATGGGCGAAGTAGTTACCACGATGGTATTCTTTTGGGGCTTGATGCTACTGTCCTATTTCCTGATGCAGAATGGAATGTGGATAATTAATGACGTAGTCAAGTCGATGTGCCGCTTTGCACTAGGAAAAGCCCTCGGACCCGCAATCGACTTCGTCGAGGGGCGAGAAGGCTCTGCATCGAAGACTTGGATGATGCAAGGCATGTTCTGGCTTATTCTGGCCTCTCTGTTTACCTTCGAAGGACTCTGGCTTGCATACGACCCCCACGCTCTGCACAGCCTGTCCTCGTGGGGCTACAACCCCACCTCTGAATCACTGCTCTACGCCGCTGGCTTCGCCACCATGTATGGAGGAGTAGGGATGCTGATAGTTGCCAGCAGCTTCCACATCATCCCGAAACTGGCTGACACCGAGCTTGCGAGCGAGAGAAACGGCACCCTCGTCTCTTACCTTTGGACCCTTTCAGTACTGTTCGCGGTCATTGCAGCCCACGATTCGGTTATTCTTGGGATTAACATCTTCCTGATTGCCACGGGCCTTCACGGATTGGCGTTCCTCGCTGTCCTGATCACCCTCCTCCTTACCATATCAGAGAGGAAGTCGGCCCTGCCGATGCCTGGCTGGCTAATCATGCTCGGTATGCTAGCTGACCCAATCTCAGTGGCCGCCTCTGTCCTAGGTGGAATCGAATCCGGCTCTGTGCAATGGCTACTCGGTCACTTGGTCACTGGCACCTTCTTCTTTGCAACCCTAGCTGGAATCTCACTCTATGTTTCATCTAGCGCAACCGGTAATCCACTTTGGTCAAGGTCTCTGACGGCGGTCACCACAGTCGGAGTTATCGCAACCCTCACTCCTATGGGGTACACCGATGGCAGGATGGCTGCAGACCTGCTGCTAACCACCGTTGAGGATGTTTCAATGCAGTCCACTGATGGCATAGCAGTCGCATTCCTGATGGCTCTAGCGATAGTGCCGGTGATTACTCTGGTCGCAAATGTAATGATGACACTGCGCGGAGGAGACGCATTCGTCGAAAACCCGGATTCTGCAGGGGTGCCCGAGATTAACCTCGGAGTCTCAATGCTGCTGCCGCTGGCTGTAGCATCGCTGTTTGTACAGTCCGATACTCTGTCTCACAGCCCCGAACTGTTAGGAATATCGTCCACCTTGGTTTTGATGGTCGGATGGCTGGTCATGGTCCCGCTCTCCCTAGGAGCTGCCCAGCACCTATTCCCCTCAGTCACAGGTCGGAACCTATTGTCGGCCAACCGCTCTCGATGGGCTTTCTGGATGATGGGATGGGGAGCCTTCTTCGGTCTCGCAATTACCATGATGGCGGACATCGCGCAGATTGAAGCTGCTGCAGACTCAACCGGCATCATGTCTGGTAAAGTCAGAGTCGTAGGCGCGATTCTGTTCTACGGAACCACTATCGGAGCAATCATGCACACCCTCAACGCACTAAGCGGACTTTATCGCGGAAAACCCGTTTCAGAGGGAAGAGCAACTTCTACTTCGATAGCCCGAGACGATTACTCACTCACAACTCCGACCTCTGTCAGGAGAATCCTCGCAGGAGGAGCACACCTAGATACCACTGTGGTACCAGTTGGTGAGAGTGACGAGCCCGGAGCACCGACTGATCTTCATTGACACCGTCACCTTGAGGAAAGAATTCTCGTTCCATCACTAGAGGGGCACCATGCGGATAGGACTGGTCGGCAAGCCAAACGTCGGAAAATCGACTACCTTCTCGGCTATGACACAGACACCAGTTGACATCGCAAACTACCCTTTCACCACCATAGACCCCAATGTTGGTGTTGCATGGCTCCCACTTCCTTCCATATGCGCCTGCTCTGAGTTAAGACAGCGCAGGCAGGAGGCAGGCCGATTGGAGCCCACTGCTGAAGATGACCCTAGAGAAGGCAGTATTTGCGAGCCTAACTCTGGCTCTTGCGCAGGACATCGCAGACTAGTACCTGTTACTCTGGTAGATGTGGCGGGTTTGGTTCCGGGAGCCCATGAGGGTAAGGGAAGGGGGAATCAATTTCTCTCTGACTTGGCTCGTTGTGATGCCCTGATACAGGTAGTCGATGTGTCTGGATCTACAGATTTGGACGGGAATCCGGTGGGCTCAGGAGGCTCTGAGCCGATGGAAGAGCACCGATTCCTAATAGAGGAGATTGAAGCTTGGATTGCAGGTATTCTGAGAGGAGGATGGGGCCGAGCCGCAAGAAGAGTACAAGCCGAGGGCGAGAAGGCCCTGTTTGAGTACTCATTGACACAATTAACCGGAATCGGAGCTTCCGAAACTCACATCAATATAGGTCTTGCAGCTGTCCGTTCACAACACCCAGACTCCGAATCAGCCTCGCAATGGGGCGATTCTGAATTGATGACCATGTCTTCGGAGATTCGCAAAGCTCTGTTCCCATTTTCTATTGCTGCCAACAAGGCCGACATGGCTTCCGCAGACGCGTGGACGGAGTTGGCAAAGACAATCATGCAGGAAGGAGGTGTGCTGGTTCCGACCAGTGCCGAGGCGGAACTAGCTTTGAGCAGGGCTAGTGCTGCAGGCATGATTGAACGCCGTCCCGGTGATACCGGATTTGAGATTACTAAGAAGGGGGAAGAGAGCATGACAGAGCAGCAGAGAAATGCATTACAATCTATCTCGGAGTCTCTGTCTTGGGGAGGAGGGGGCCTATTTGGGCTGCTCTCAGAGGTGGTGTTTGGCACCCTCTCACGCAAGGTAGCATATCCAGTTCAAGATGAGAATCACTGGGTTGACGGGGAAGGAAACACCCTGCCCGATGCAATTCTAGTCCCAGAGGGAACTACAGCCAAGGGGCTGGCCTATGAGGTCCACTCAGACCTGGGTGAGGGGTTCATTAGAGCTGTAGACGCGAGAAAATCAATGGTGATTGGTGCAGATTACAAAGTCCAAGATGGGGATGTAATCAGCATCTATGCCAAGACCTAATCAGGTCTCGACTTCGACTACAGGCTGCAGAATCAATTCGTAGGTCATCGCAGTCCAAGTAATCTCGTACTCCTCGTCTGAATCTACAATTGATCCTAGAGGAGAAGGCGGGGAGTTAATATCGGCAGTAATTGTAGCAGCCCAAGTCCCTCTTCCTTCGCCGTTGTCATTCCACATTGCTCTAATCTCTGACTCACTCATTCCCGAGGCAGTGAAGTTTGCTCCTGAGTAGTTCGCAGTTACATCCCATCTTAGTGTGAACCCGGAATCTCCACCCGAGCACATGCCATCCCCGCTCTGGTCCTCGAAATCCCCTACAACGCCGCTAACATCGCTGGTACCCTCAGCTCCGTCGGTGAAACCAGGCCCAGGGTCGTCATTGTCATTGCAGTCAATATCCAGCTCAATGTAGCCGATATTCATCTCTGTTGCAATATCGAAGAAGGTGTCGTGAGTGTCTCCATCACCCATTACCTGCGTTTCTTGCAGGACTATCGGAGTCTCTGCGAATCCGACCTCCCAATCTCCAGATGGGCCGGATGAACCCCCTCCAATAATATCGTCACCTAGTAGAGTAGGAACGAGATGAAAGTAGAGTGGAAAGGCGAGCATGAAAGCTAGACTGATGCCAGCAATCCTCATCTTCTTCGGGGTGTTGAACAGGTCTTCGAAGTCCATTCTGCTCACACCTCGCTCACAACTCTCCCTATCAAACGCTCCGTCTTTGCGAACATCTAGGGCAGATTAGAACTAGATGTCGTGACCGACATGCTCGGTACTCTCACCCCAACAATCTGCTTCCATGTCCTCTTCGGGACCATCTTCATACAGACAGGGATGGTGGTTAGTGAATACATCATCATAGGTCAACCAGGGCCTCACTATCCAAGCGTGTACCATCCAGTACTCCTCTAGATTGACATTTATGCCCTCACGGTTCTCACATGTCTCCTCATCGAGATCCGCTCCCCTCATTAGGAAATCATCGGGTCGTAAACAGAGAGATTCGTGGCGGTGCCACCAGTCATTTTCTCCTGTGAAACCTTCAGGAGGGGAATCAGAAGGAGCGTGAACGAACCACGCAAAACCAACCAGTTCCGAGTCCCTCTCCTCTCCACCATACATCAGGAATTCGGGTCTCTGGTGCTCGAAGACATCGTCTATCCTAGTGCCCGGAAATTTAGGGTCTTGAGCATCGAATTCGGGATCGGTCATAGAGAAATCATTGAGCATAACATGGTGAGTTCCCATGCCTTCGATGTACTCCACTGTCATCGTGAAGCCAGCATCCTCAGCATCACCTAGAGTTGGCCATTGGGCAGCCCACTCTATCGCGTCCTTCAGTTCGTAAGTCAGAGTCTCGCACAGTTCTGGATTGAGCTCTCCCTTGTTCATGCCCTCGTAAGCCGAATCGACATGATGACCACCAATTCCTGTAGAATTGCACCACCACGGGTTGGTGTCTGGAATATATCCACTGAGTGGACAATCGGGCCGACCATCACCATCGAAATCACCACAGTAGTCAGGACCCTCAGGATCGATAAGCTCGCTTTCATCTACAATGAATCGGCTCTCTTCTATGATATCCTCTTCGGCCAAGCACCCTGATAGAGAAACAGAAAGAAGTAGAAGGACGACCAGCGATACCGACGACCTCATGCCCCTGAGAAATAGGTTAAAGAAATAAATCCATCATTCCGTTGAATCTGGCCCTTCCCAATCTTTGATATCGACACCTTCGCTACTAAACAGAGTCCTTGACCGACGAAACTCAGGTAGGAAGTAACCAATCATAGACCTCTCGGAAAAACTCCACTTCCAAGGACAGCGCGGTAGAGATTCTGCCCATTCAGAGAGCATTTCCTTCCATTGAATGCCCTCAAGGCTTCTAGGGACTTCAAAAGCGACCATGGAAATCCTACCAGCCGAACCTGGTACGAATGACCAAGAACGAATAGAGAGGCCAACAGCTTCTCCTTCATCTACCACTAGGCCTAGCACCCTAGCCTGCTTAGATACTGGAACGATTATCGCCCAACGGTGAACCATACGAGTCTCTTGCACTCTCCTCATTGTCCACCCACGCTTTTCGCCAATTTGGCGAAGGGCACGAATACCATCAGTAGGCGTAATGCTGACTGGAATCTCAATCAGACGAGTTACTACCATGGCCGAGCCTGAAGGCTACCGCCCATAGCGGCTTCGTGTCAAACCTTGGTTATTGCAATCAGCCAAAGAGCGAGCCGAGACCTTCGAAGCCAGCGGCATCATCCTCATCCTCTTCCTCTGCCCCAGCCTCTTCGGCCGCAGCAGCCTCTTCGCCACCGCCGCCTGAAGCAGCAGGTGCAGCAGAGGCAGCCACAGGAGCAGCCACGGCAGTAGCCATGGCCTCACCGATATCGACTGATCCAAGCGACGCGACCAGAGCCTTCACACGGGCACCATCAACATCCACGCCAGCAGCGGTCAAGACCGCGTTGACGCCATCCTCATCAATCTCTTTTTCAGCAGAGTGCAGTAGCATTGCAGCATATACATATTCCATTTTATTCACCTATTTTTCAACCGAAGAGGTCACCGAGTCCATCGAACCCAGCATCCCCTTCTTCCTCCCCTTCCTCTTCAGTAGGAGCGTCACCGCCCTCTTCCTCAGATACCGCATCGGAGGTTGCGGCGACGGCACTAGCACTCGAAGCGGCACCTAGTGCCTCCACGAGTGACTCATCAAGAGCCGAGGAATCTAACTGGCCGGCTATGGCCATAGCGTGCGCGTTCGCACGCGCGATGAACAGAGAAGCAGTTTCGTCGTTGACAACACCGGCTTTAACTGCAACAGCCATTGCCTCACTGCTGGCCTTTGACAGCAGTGTCGGCATGGTGACGGTGGAGAACCACCTTGTGTTGAATGCGAGGTTGAATGCACCTGATGTGGCGACGATGATGTCGTTTCGCACACCATCTAAGTCAAGATCTAGAGAGGCTGCTGGGAAGAATTCACCATCCTCGATGGTTCCAATCAGAATTAGGCCGATTTCTATTGGGTTGATACCAAGTTTTGCCAACATGATACCAAGGTCACCGGAGATTTCCTCCCCTTTCTTCACAGCGGTTACAGTCTTCTGAATGGCTACCTTACCCTTGTCTATCTTAGCCGGAATACCTACAGCGTTGAATTCACCTACAATTGGTCCGGGACCGAACTCGGTCGGACCCTTCTCGACGATGATATCTTCAGGCGCCGCTTCACCTTCCTTGGCCGCGCGACCCTGACGAGTCTTCTCTAATTCAGCAAACAACTCGAAAGAACTCAAAACATCGGAGTGTACGATACATGGTTGGATAGCCCCCTCAAACAGGTCCTCTAGGCCATTCTCATTGAGTCCGGCCTGCTTCCAAGCTAACCTCATCAGAGTCTTCTTCGCCATAGTAAGAGTCAGCTGCCCTCGCAGAGTTTTACGCATGTCTAGCATATTGCTAGCTGGAACTCCTCCGATGTCGACAATCCCGACGACTCCTTCACCGGAGAGAATCTCTGCGAGTTCCGAGACACGCCCCTTCTTCCATGGTGCTGCCTTGGAAGACATCATTCTACCACCTCCACCCTTATCGACGGACCCATTGAGGTCTTGATGTAGCACGAGCGGATATTTCCTGCGCCCCTCTCAAGTTTTGACATTACTCTGTCCCAGATTGCTACTGCGTTGGCGGTCAAATCATCAATACCCTGTTCCCGTGAACCGAATGCTGTGTGGAAAGTTATCCTGTCTCTAGAACGAACAACCGATGTATCCTTCAGTCCAGTTGCAATCATTCCAGGATCTACTGTTGGAGGTACCGGGCGAGGCATCTTGCCGCGCGGCCCCAAAACCACACCGAGGAAACGACCCACAGTTCCCATGTGTGGAATCTCAGCGAGGAAGAAATCACTCTTGTTGGCTACCTTACGTGCCAGTTGCTTGTTCCCACCTAGGTCCTCGATGGTGGCCGGATCAATCACATCTATTCCAGCAGCCTTGGCTTTGGTCGCCATCTCTCCACCGGCAAACATGGAGATTTTGACTGGCTTGCCTCGTCCTGAAGGGAGTCTTACTTCCTCCTGAATCCTGTTTGCTGGATTCTTGAGATCAACATCTCTCAGAGTGAAAGAAATCTCTACTGATTCTACGAACTTCCTTTCAGGAGATTCGTCGAGGGCGCGTTGAATCGCTGTCTGGATATTTTCTTGCATTTTTCTCACCTTCGCGGTCAACGAGGAAACCCTCTCCCGCAATTCGTGAATATTAACTGAAATGTTCGCTAAATTTTCCCTCACTCATTGCTTGGAGTGCATCCTTCGGAGTCATGCCCTCCACATTCACCCTCATAGAGACGCAAGTGCCCATTATCTCACGGCATCGAGCGTACAGATTTGCTCCAGTGAGTCGGTCGGACTGATCCTCAGCTAACTGCTTCACTTGGTCCATGGTCAGGTTCTCCGTCGCCTCTTCCCATGATCCATTACAGGTCTTCTGCCCTAGCATCTGAATCACCTTATGTGGTGTCTCGTTTCGTGCAGACATGCGTAGTTACCTCCTTTGGGTGCGCCTCGCCGACCTGCTTTCCCTATTTGAGAGTGATGTAACGCCCGAAGGGCGTACCGTAAGCGCTACTCGACTCGCTGGGTAACTCTGACCTGATCAGCGCGCACAGTCAGAGCAACTGGCACCGCAGCCTCGAACAACTCGACAGTAACTTCTTCCTTCGATTCAGTCACTCTGGTAACACGGGCAGTCTGTCCGCGGAAGGCACCGCCATGAATCTCAACGATGCTACCCTCTTCGATACCGGTGGTAGCAGCCTTAGGCTCTAAGTAGGGCAGAACATCACCTAGAGGCGACTCTCCATCCAAAACCTTCCTACAGTTCTTCATTGGCGTAGTCGATACACCAACTCTGCCAATTAACTTCTCAACATGGTGGAGGGCTGAGGCCTCTACGAAGATGTAGCCGCGCATGAAGTGCGGGCTGAGAACCCCGTAAATTTCATCTTGGACTTCCTTGAGAGAACCAGTTCCAGAGAGCCTAGCTTGAATCTCTCTAGCGACATTCTGCTCTTGCCCAATCGATGTCTTGAGGATGTACAGATATGAGGCAACATCGCCATACATGTCACTAAGCTGAGGAGTTGAGTACTCCTTGGCCCCAATGTTACCCGGGTCGACCCACTCAAACGACTTGTACAGGCCGCGAGAATCTACCTCGTTAACCGAGCTCACAAAGAGCATAGGAGTGACATCATTGAGGCGATTCCCGAAGGCCAGACCTCTCGCGCCGCCAGAGCGTACGAACTGTAGGCTCTCGGCCTCTATTCCTGTAACCTCAGTGATTCGCGCAACGACCGTATCTATATCCTCCGGATCACCGATTCCATAGATACCGTCCCAAGCTCCTGGGAAGTCGGCTACCCCATCAGCGCGCTGCATCAGCAGAACACTCTCTTCGTTTCTTACATACACAGTGAACGCGTCGGACATTCAATCACCATCAGTTGGTTAGCCAGTCGAAGAAGGATGGAAATGCACTGTCCATCAACCACAGCATTACGAAGCCGATGGCACCTAGTATGAACATACCAATTCCACAGACGATTACTGTCTGGCGGAACTCCTGTTTGGATGGCTTTCGAGCCATCTTCAGGATACGAGCATAGGAGCCGGTTTGCAGTCCTCGGACTCGACCCTCAATCTCATCTTGCCAGCCCTGTACGGTCTCCTCTACAGGCCCCACATTGGAACTCTCGATAGCCATGACTCTCCCTCGAAGCGACCCGGCGACCGACAGACTCCATTTAAGCACGCCGGGCGAG
>MDTE01124266.1_pt1 | contig 11520 bp, 13 predicted proteins | sample 811231 | NCBI WGS metagenome assembly MDTE01 (sample SAMN05326651, study PRJNA326480) | marine metagenome | isolation source: seawater | place: Indian Ocean: Red Sea | collected 2010
AGCCGTGCCTGTCGCATAGTCGCACGGTCGTAGTTTCGCGCGACGATCCGTAACCGCGCCAGCGGGGAAAGCCCCAATCGTTCGAGCGGCGCGCCTTAGACATGCGAGCGGGATTTTATGAGGCCGGGAAACATGCGCGTCAATCTAGGCGGCCTGACGAAAGGTGCAAGCGCACGAAGATAGGTTGCAAAATGAAATGTTGTAATGCAGCGAATTCTTCATATGTGGACCGTAGCGATCCTATATGAGAGAAAACCCGTGAGCAGACAGCTAGCCTTATCCGCCACCGCCGCGATCTTCACGATGGCCGCTTTTGCCATGGCCAGCGGGTTCGGCCATTTCTCGTCGGCGTCCACCGATCGGCTGGCGGGTGCCTCTCCCGTCGCGGCCTTCGCTGCGATCCCATAGGCCGGGCCGGTTTGAACAGCAGCCAGAAAGGGCTCCCCGTTTCTCGGGAGAGCCCTTTCCGCTCCATCAGTTGATGGTGACGGTAGCCGCGCGGCGGTTTTGTGCCCAGGCGGACTCGTTCGAACCCAAAGCCACCGGCCGTTCCTTGCCGTAGCTTACCGTACGGATGCGATTGGCGGGAATGCCGATCGAGACGAGATAGTTTTTCGCCGCATTGGCACGTCGCTCGCCCAGGGCCAGGTTGTAATCGCGCGTGCCGCGCTCGTCGGCATGGCCTTCGATGGTGAAGCTGACCTGCGGATACTGACTGAAATACTGCGCCTGACGCTGCAGCTTCGTCTGGTCTTCGGTATCGATGTTGAAGCGGTCGGTATCGAAGTAAACCACCGTATTCGCCTGGCCCACGGCATCGACGAAATGCGCCTGAGAACCGACTGACGGGCCAGTGGGCGCGGTGGGAGTCGGCGTTGCCGTTTCGACCGGCGGAGGCGGTAGCTCCTCGGGTGCCTTTTTCTGGCAGGCGGCAAGAGCGATGGTCGATGCAAGCATCAGGCCGGTAGCAGCACGAGTATTCATAGGCTGTCCCCTTTTAAACAGCTTGGATGATCGGTTTGCCCCCCGAATTCGTCCCCTGTTCAATGCAATGCAGTTACGGCAAAATCGGTCCCCAGGCGGGGTCGGACGCATCGACCGGCGTCGGCAGACGGCGCAGATTGTCGCCCGTGAGGTCGACCTGCCAAAGCGAGGTCTTGCCGCTGTTGCGTTCGGTACGGAAAAACTGGATGATGCGCCCATTGGGCGCCCAGGTCGGCGCTTCGTCCTGCCAGCCACTGGTCAGCGTCCGTACGCTGCCACCCGAGGGCGTCATCACCGAAATGTTGAAGGAACTGGCGTTGGTGAAGGCAATCTGGTCGCCGCGCGGGCTCCATTCGGGTGTGGCGCAGCGCCCGCCTGAAAAGCTTATGCGGCGCTGGTTCGAACCATCGGCATTCATCACATAACATTGCTGCGCACCCGACCGGTCGCTTTCAAAGACAATGCGGCCACCGTCAGGCGAGTAGGACCCGCCAATGTCGATCCCTGGTGTATTGGTCAGCCGAACCGGCTCTCCCCCGCTGGAAGAGACGCGGTAGATGTCGGTATTGCCGTTGACCGCCATCGAATAGAGCAGCCAGCGCCCATCCGGGCTCCAGCGCGGCGCGAAGGTCGGATTGGCGCTTTGCGTCACCAGCGTCTGACGCCCCGTACCGATGTCATAGACATAGATACGCGGATTGCCGTCGACATAGCTCAAATAGGACAGCTTCTTGTAATCGGGCGAATAGCGCGGGGTCAGCGCAGTCGAACGGCCCGTGGTGATGAAGCGGTGATTGGCCCCATCGCTGTCCATGATCGCAAGACGCTTGGACCGGTTATCCTTCGGACCCGTCTCGGCGATATAGGCGATCCGGCTGTCGAAGAACGGGCTCTCGCCGGTCAGGCGCGAATAGATCAGATCGGCGCATTTATGCGCGGCCCGCCGCCAGTCGGCGGGCGGCACAACCCAGCCTTCGCGCACCAATTCCTGCTGCAAGGCCATGTCGTAGAGATAGCAGCCCACAGTCAGGCGGTCGTCGCCGCGGCCACGAACATAGCCATGGACCAGCATTTCCGCGCCGCGGTTGGACCAGGTCGGCCAATTGGGCGCGGTAATTTCGCCAAAGGAAGGCTGCGGAAGCGCATCGGGACCGGTCGGTTTGAACAGGCCGTTGTTACGCAAGTCCGCGGTGATGACGCGCGCGAGCTCCTTGCCAAGCGCGGCTGTACCGGAAGAGCTGGCGGGCGTCGCCACATCGCGATCGGTCGCGAAGCCCGGAATGGCAATGCCGAGATCGTCGAGATTGCCTTCGAAGCTGACCGAGCCCGAGAGACCCTCGCTCTCTTCGATCGTCTCGACTTCTCCACCCTCCGGGATGGGCTGGCCGAGATCCTGGTTCTGGGCGGCAAGGGGGGCAGCGACGAAGGCCGCGGCGGCAATCAGAACATACTTCACTGGGCCAATCTCCAGTCGAAATCCACGGTGATGAGTTTCCATGCCTCGTAATATTCGTCGGGCAGGTCGAAGGGGGCGGCCAGTTGTACCGCACGGATAGCCTGTTCGCCATGGCGTCCGGCTTGCGCGCGGTTGGTGGCGTTCACGCCGCGCTGCCCCGCAACGCTTGGCGCGCCGGCGAGCGTGCCGTCGGGATTGAGGCGGAAGCGGACTTTGGTAACGATCTTCTCGACCTCGGGGCCGCTCGGCGGCTGCCAGTGCGGGCGCAATTGCCGAGCGACTGCCTGGAAGAGCGACGCCTTGGCGCTGTTGCCGATCCGCGCGGCCGGGATACGCGTTTCGTTGGTACGGGTGCTGTCGCCGGCACCGTCGAGGAAATTGTCTCCCAGGCGCGAGCCGCCGCCGCGCTGGCTGCTCTGCGGCTGGCTTTGCGTGCGCGGGGGATCGGGGCGGCGGCGCGGCCGGGTGTCGGCGGCCGAATTGGTTGGGGGCACCGGAGACTGGACTTGCGGCGCGGGACGCTCGACCTGCGGCGGGGTCGGCGCTTCCTGCTCGGGCGCGGGGGCCGGGCTGAGATCCATGGTCGGGGCGGTCGAAGCGCGGCTTTCGGCGACCGGATCGGGCGCGGTCGCGGCGAGCCCGACATCTTCGGCGAGGCTGACGGTCATGCGTTGCGGCGGATCGATCACCGGGGCCGGGAACAGCCCCTGCACGACCAGCAGGCCGAACAGTGCAAGATGCAGCACGACCGCGACGATCAGTCCGGTCCGCTCCTCTGCCCTGATGCCCGTTCTCTCCATGACGCCGAGGCTATTCCTCTTCCGATGAACCGGCGTTGAGCGGTGCCGGTGCGGCGCTGTTGGTAATCAGTGAAATGCGGTTGAGGCCTGCGCGATTGAGTTCGCCCATCACCGCCATGACTCGGCCATAGTCGAGCGCCTTGTCGGCCCGCAACGTGATGTCCGGCCCCTCGCCTCCGCTCCGCGGCAGGCTTTCGAGCGCTTGCGGCAGCCCGCCGACGGGCACCTCCACATCGTCGATATAGACATAGCCGGCGCGGTCGATGCTGATCGTCACCTGCTGCTGTTCATCGGGCAATTGCGCTGCCCGGCTGTCGGGCAGATCGATCGGCACCCCGGCGGTCAGCAGCGGGGCGGTGACCATGAAGATGATCAGCAGCACGAGCATCACGTCGACAAAGGGCGTGACGTTGATCTCGCTCATCGGACGACGACGCCCGCGTCGTATTCCCCGCGAAGAGGCAAGCCCCATCGCCATTAACGCGCCTCGAGCTGGCGGCTGAAGGTCGCGTTGAGCTTGTCGGCGAAACGCTGCAGCCGCGCTTCGTAGCGGTCGACCCGGTGGCTGAAGCGGTTGTAGGCGATCACCGCCGGGATGGCCGCGAACAGGCCGATGGCAGTCGCGAACAGCGCTTCGGAAATCCCGGGGGCGACGACCGCAAGCGAGGAGCTTTCCTGCGCGCCGATCTGGAAGAAGCTGTTCATAATGCCCCAGACGGTTCCGAACAGCCCCACAAATGGGGCAACCGAGCCGACCGTAGCGAGGAAGTTCAGCCGCTCGGCGATATCGTCGGCTTCGAGCGCGATCTGGCTGTCCATGGCCACCGCAATCCGGCCGCGCAGCGCCTCCGGGTCTCGGACGGCGGTCTTGGTCGAGCGGCGATATTCGGCCACTGCCGCCTGCGCCACACGTGCGGCGGGGATGTCTCTATTGCCGCGCTCGGAAGTGAAACGGTCGAAATTTTCCGCCTGCCAGAACTCGTTCTCGTAATCGATCGTCCGGCTGCGCAGCTTCTTCATCCGCAGGCTGAAACTGACGATGATCATCCAAACCCAGATGCTGGCGACGAGCAGCCCGGCCATGACGAGCTGGACGACGATATCGGCGTCGAGGAAAAGCTGGATCGGATCGAGCCGGGTCGGTGCCCCGGCGGCGAGAAGTGATAGCGAACTCATGAATCCCCTTGCCCGACAAACCGCGCGAAGGCCGCGCGCCATTCCTCCGGCTGGCGCTTGGGCCTGCCTTCGGGTGAAACGAAGCCGACGCGCAAATGTGCCTCGGCAAGTAATTCGCGCTCTTCACCTGCCAACCTGAACGCAAACTGGTGCATCCGGCAGGAGGCGGCGCGCATCTCGGTGCAGCGCGTCTCGATCAGCACATCATCGTCGAGCCGCGCCGGGCGCAGATATTTGAGATTGATCTCGGAGACCGCATAGGCGCCGCCGCCCGCCTCTATCGCCGCGCGCTGATCGATGCCCAGCAAGCGCAGCAAATCGCTCCGCGCGCGTTCGAACCAGCGCAGGTAATTGGCGTGATAGGTGATGCCGGACAGGTCTGTGTCTTCATAATAGACCCGCACAGCGTACAGGTGCCGGTCACCATCGAGCGTTCCATCGGGGAAGGAGGGCAAGGTCATAGGCAAGCGCGCCCTTTAGACGAGCCGCGAGTCCGGCGGCAATGTAGAACGACGAACCGCCGTTTTCGAGCGACCAACCGGCGCTGCGTCACTCGCCACGCAATTCGGACAGCTTCCGCTCCCATTGCAATGCATGCGCGATGATATCGCCGAGATCGGCATGTTTGGGCTGCCACGGCAGCGTTTCGCGGATCCGCGAAGGGTCGGAAACGAGCTCTGCCGGGTCGCCCGCCCGGCGTGGCTCCATCCGGCGGGCGATCGTCTGGTTGGTCACCCGGTCCACCGCGTCGAGCACTTCGAGCACCGAGAAGCCGCGGCCGTAGCCGCAATTCATCGTCAGCGAGCGACCGGGCTGCTCGATCAGCGCTTCGAGCGCAAGCAGGTGCGCATTCGCCAGATCGCTGACATGGATGTAGTCGCGCACGCCGGTGCCATCTGGCGTGTCGTAATCGGTGCCGAACACAGCCACGCTGTCGCGCTTGCCCGTGGCCGCTTCGCAGGCGACCTTGATCAGATGCGTGGCTCCAGCAGTGGACTGGCCGGTCCGGGCCTGCGGATCGGCACCCGCGACATTGAAATATCTGAGCGCACAGAAATTGAATCCATGCGCAGCACTGGCATCGGCCAGCATCTGCTCGGTCATCAGCTTCGACCAGCCATAGGGATTGATCGGGCGCTTGGGGCTGTCTTCCGACACCGGAGATGTTTCCGGCGTACCGTAAGTCGCGGCGGTCGAGCTGAAGATGAAATGCTCGACTCCGCCGGCGACCGCCGCCTCGATAAGCGCGCGGCTCCTCACCGTATTGTTGTCGTAATATTTCAGCGGGTTCTCGACCGATTCGGGCACGACGATCGATCCGGCGAAATGCATGATCGCCCTGATCCCCTGCTCCGCGAAGATCTGTTCGAGCAGGATGGTGTCGGCAATATCCCCTTCATAGAGCGGCACATCGTCGGGCACGGCGAAGGCGAACCCGGTAGAGAGATTGTCGATCACGGCCACCGGCCAGCCTGCATCGCGCAGGGCGAGCACCGCATGGCTGCCGATATACCCTGCCCCGCCGGTGACCAGCACGGGCACTTTGCTCGTTTCGCTCATGGTCTGCGCACCTAACATACCAATTGGTAACGGCAACGCCCTAACGCGCGTGGAGACGCTTTCCGGTGCGGAATTGCCTGCCCATGCGTTGTAAGGACAGGTAATCGGACCTCGAAACGCAAGAAGGATCGCCGACCATGAAACCGCTTCCCCTCGCCCTGGGCATCGCCGCCGCATTGACGCTTGCCGGATGCACCACTCCGCCCGGCCCTGTCGAAGTGACCCGCTTCGTCGCACCCGACCGCATGGCACAGCTGGGCCAGGGACGCATTTTCGTTGAAACCGCTGCGGGTGTTCAAGAAGACAGTCTTGCGCTGGCGCCCTACAAGGCAGCGGTCGCCGACGAATTGCGTCGCCTAGGCTATGTCGAAAGCGACCGGGGCAACGCGGGCCAGATCGCCCAGATCTCGCTTGAGAGATATGTCATCGGCAGCGGTGGCAGACGCAGCCCGGTCAGCGTCGGGGTCGGCGGATCGACCGGCAGTTACGGCTCGGGCGTCGGTGTGGGCATTGGCATCAATCTGGGCGGCGGGCCGAAGGATCGTCTCGGCACGGAGCTTGCCGTGACCATTCGCGACAAGGCCAGCGGCCAGAGCATCTGGGAAGGCCGCGCCGATTTCCAGCCGCCCGAAAATTCACCCCTTGCACGCGGATCGGCGAACGCTCAGACGGTCGCCTCCGCGCTGTTCCGGGACTTTCCCGGCAACAATGGCGAAACGATAGAAGTAGAGGTTACCGAGTGAGCGATATCCGGATCGATTCCGCTTTCGACAGTGGCAATATCGAAGTCCTGTCGGTGGACGGCGCCAGTGCCATGCTGGCGATCCCGAAAGACACAAACAGCGAATTCAAGCAATGGTACCATTTCCGCGTTTCGGGCGCGGCGGGGCGCGAACTCGTCCTCAAGATCACGGGTCTCGAGGAAAGTGCCTATCCGGGCGGCTGGCCTGGCTATGATAGCTGCGTATCGGAAGACCGCGACTATTGGGGCCGTGCCGCTTCGACCTACGATAAAAACGAGCACGGCGGCACGCTGACGATCCGCTACACCCCGGCAAGCGACATCGCGTGGTTCGCCTATTTCGCGCCTTATTCGATGGAGCGCCACCACGATTTGATCGCCGAGGCAGCCGCATCGGAAGGCGTCGACTACGTCCAGCTCGGCACCACGCTCGACGGGCAGCCGCTCGACAGCCTCGAGATGGGCGAAGGTGAATTCAAGGTATGGCTCTATGCCCGCCAGCATCCGGGCGAGACGCAGGCCGAATGGTGGATGGAGGGCGCGCTGGAAGTGCTGACCGACCCCGCCGACAGCGTGGGCCGCGAATTGCGCAAGCGTTGCCGTCTGCACATCGTGCCCAATTGCAACCCCGACGGATCGAAACGCGGCAATCTGCGCGTCAATGCGGCGGGCACCAACCTCAACCGCGAATGGGTCGAGCCGACCGCCGAGAAATCGCCCGAAGTGCTCGCGATCCGCAACCGGATGGACGAGACCGGCGTCGATTTCGCAATGGACGTGCATGGCGACGAGGCGATTCCCGTCAGCTTCCTTGCTGGCTATGAAGGCATCCCCGGCTGGACCGAGGAACAGGGCAATCGCTACTATCGCTATGAGGCGATCCTCGACCGCCGAACGCCCGATTTCCAGACCGAGCAGGGCTACACCAAGGCGGCCCCGGGCAAGGCCAATTTGTCGATGAGCACCAACCAGGTGGCCGAGCGCTTCGGCGCGACCGCGATGACGCTGGAAATGCCCTACAAGGACAATCCGGCCAGCCCGGAGCCCGAACAGGGCTGGAGCCCCGAACGCTGCAAACTGCTCGCGCGGGATTGCCTCGCGGCATTGCTCGAATGGATGGATGCCCGCGAAAGCTGATTCCGGCCAGCGACCGTTCAGCAGCTATTGAGTATCGCTCCGGAATGCGAAAAACTCTCTTCCTCGCAGCCGCCTTTTCGCTTGCGCTGGCCGCCCCGGCGCAAGCGACCGGTGGGTATATATGTCGCACCGCGGATGGCAGCGATCTCGAGATAGCGGTGCGTATCGGCCATGTGCCCGGCGCGCCGATCATCGGCACGCAGTTACGGGCCAAAGACAGGGTCATTCCCGTCAATGCCCCCCAATGGTGGCTCGATGACGAAGAATTGCGCCTTTTGCTGACCGATACGGAAGCGCTCGATACCCTGGTCACGCTCCACGCCAGATACAATGAGGGCCGCTATGACGGCACGGTGGAATGGCAGGGCGCGAAGCGGTGGATTCGCTGTTACGAAAACTGACCGATCAACCCGCCAGGATTTTCTGCGCGACCTGCTCTACGGTTCCGGTAACCAGCAAAGGCTGGCCGCCGACAATACCGACGCTTGTCTGGCCGTTCTCCGCCGCACGCAGCCAGGCCACGTTTGAAGCGACCACGAGATAGTTACCGCCACGCGATTCAAGGGCAACGAATTTCATCTTGGATATGTCTCCTGACATACCTGCAATAGCGCGATTCCACTCAAAAAGCGGTTAACGGGACACCCGCTGTCAGCGCTCCTCGCGGCTGGCCACCCGTCCTTCGATTACCACACCTGTGACATGGCTGGTGTATTCGAGCGGATCGCCATCGAACAGCACCACATCGCCGTCCTTGCCGACCTTAAGCGAGCCGACGCGATCGCCCACGCCGATTGCCCTGGCCGCATCCGAGGTGATCGCTCCCAGAGCAGCTTCTCGTGCCAGGCCGTTGGCAGCCGCCCACCCGGCTTCCCACAGGATCACACGCGTTTTGGGAACATATCCTTCATAGCCAGACTGCAGGGCGAAGGGGATACCCGCCTCGCGTAGCTTGGCTGCAGTGGCGAAGCTGGCATTTTCCTTATCGCCGTAATGACGCGCCATGGTCGGGTGCAGAATAACGGTGACGCCTGCATCGCGCAGCTCGTCGATCAGGAGATAGCTTTCCGCCCCGCCATCGATCACTACATCGATGTCGAACTCTTCCTTCAACCGCAGGGCCGACATTATATCCTGCGCGCGGTTGGCGGTAATCATCAGCGGCACGCGGCGGGCCAGAACATCCTTCCACACCCTCGCATCGAGCTTCTCGAAGGTCTCGGCATCGTCCTTGTCGGCACCACTTTGGGGCGGCTTGGGCGTGCGGGCCGCGGTGAGTGCGGAGCGAAGGAGAGCGATCTGCTTGGGTCGCGTACCAGGCCCCTTCTCGCGGTCGAGCGCATCGGCCCCCAAATTGGCCGCGATCATGGCGCGCGGAACGATCACCGCTGCATCGGCAGTCTTCGCCCATGTCTTGGCGACCATCGTCTGGCCCGAAACCACGGCGCCAGGGCCGTGTCCCGTATGGATCGTCGTCACCCCGAAACCGCGCAGCCAATCGATCAGATCCTCATCCGGATTGTATCCGTCGATGGCCCGCAGATGCGGCTGAAGCGGAGAACCGGTATCGAGCTGGTCTTGGTCGTGCGCTTGGTTCATGAACCCGGCGAGGCCGACCACCGTACGAGCATCGACGAAACCGGGCGTCGCGACCGTGGCGGTGAGAACTTCGAGACCGTCGGGAACAACGGTAGAGGCGGCAGGCCCGACAGCGGCGATCTTGCCGTCCCGGATTACCACGACACCGTCCGCTATCGCGGCGCCTTCCATGGTGTGCAGGATTTCGGCGCGAACCGCGATATCCTGCGCGGCAAGGCTGGTGGGAGCGAGCGCCAGCATGATCGCGGCGAGTTTGGCGATACGGGCGTTCATTGTGCGGTCTCCGCTTCGGCGACTTCCCAGTGGTGATGCGCAAGCTCCATCGGATCACCCGCGCCATAACCGCCTTCGGCCATCAGCCTGCCTTCCTCGGTGCTGCGATCGAAGAGCTTCCGCCCTTCGACCCAGGTTTCCATAAGATCGGTATAGACCGACAGCGGATCGCCATCGAGGATCAGGAAATCCGCATCCTTGCCGGGCTCCAGACTGCCGACGCGGTCGTCGAGCCCGAGTTGCTTTGCACCGTTGATCGTCAGCGCTCGCAATGCGCCATTCCGGCTCATGCCGCCGCGCACGGCAATACCAGCCTGGCGGAACATCAGGCGGCTGTCGATAATGCCGTCGTCCGAATGGAGCGAGGTGAGAACGCCCGCACGTTCGAGGATACCCGCTGTTTCCAGCCGCGATTCCATCGCTTCCAGCTTGCCGCCCGGGCTGTCGACCAGGATGTTCGATACCGGAATGCCTGCCGCCGCCAGTTCCTCGGCCACCTTCCAGGCTTCCATCCCGTGCTGGATCAGCACCTTGAATCCGAACTCGCGCTGCAGCCGCAGCACGGTCATAATATCGTCGGCGCGGTGAGTGTGGAAATGGACCAGACGCTTGCCGGACAGGACTTCGCACAGCGCCTCTTTACCGAGATCGACCTTCTTCCGGTCTCCCTTGCAGTAACCTTGTGCCTCGGCGAAAGCCGCGCGAACCAGCGCAGCCGATTTCGCCCGTGTCCCGGGAAAGCCGGGCGTCGCGCCGATCGGATTGGTCCCGTTGGCCATCTTGAGGCCGCCCATGACCGCCCCGTCGGGGAAATACCAGGCGATGTCCTCGACCGTGTCCCCATCGCGCAGACGCATGTAGAAGGTCTGGCCGCTTACCAGCCAGCCCGAGCCGGGCATGACATTGGCGGTGGTGACGCCGCCCGCGCGCGCCTTGGCGATACTTGCATCTTTCGGATTGATCGCGTCCATCGCGCGCACGTCCGGCTGGATGGGCGAAGAGCGGTCAGCCCCCGCCACCGAACCGATATGCGAATGCGTATCGACGATACCCGGCATAATGACCATGCCGCTGGCATCGCGAGTGTCGGCATCGGTAGGCACGGCCACGTCGGCGCCCACGGCCACGATCCTGCCATCCTGGATCACCAGTGTGCCGTTTTCGATCACCGGCCCCGCCATGGTGTGGATCGTTGCACCGGTGAAAGCCGTTGCGCGATCCTGCGCTCCGGCGCCGCTCGCCGCGCAAGCCAGGATGGCACCGGCCGCGAGTGCGGCACGGCGTAGGATACGACCAGTCATGAAAATCTCCCTCGCGGACGAGACTTAGACTGCCTCTTGGAGCAAATGCAAGCGCACTCAGGCGACTGCCGGTTCAAGCATCCGCACGCTGCGCGCATCGGCATCCAGTTCGACCGTGATGCCCACCGGCAGGCTAAGCTGGCCGCGCACATGGCCGGTATTGAATCCGCTAATGACCGGCTTGTCGAGCCCAGCCAGATGCCGGTCGATCACATCGTCCAGCAAAAAGCCTGCATAATCCGGGTCGGGCGAGGTGCAGCGCGTACACTGTCCGAAAACGACGCCGCCCACCCGGTCGAATACCCCCGCGAGCTTCAAGTGCTGGAGCATGCGGTCGACACGGTAGGGTTCCTCACCGATATCTTCGAGGAAGAGGACCGCGCCGTCGAAAGCAGGCAGCCAGCCGGTGCCCATCAGCGTGGAGAGGATCGTCAGGTTCCCGCCCAGCAGCCGCCCGCGCGTAGACCCGGGGACCAGTATACGCGCCACCCG